>Ga0209812_10000135_pt1 | contig 68210 bp, 52 predicted proteins | sample JI71714BDNA_FD_187502 | JGI IMG/M metagenome (GOLD analysis project Ga0209812, IMG submission 187502) | Wastewater effluent complex algal communities from Wisconsin, to seasonally profile nutrient transformation and Carbon sequestration -... | ecosystem: Engineered > WWTP > Effluent > Algae... | reverse complement strand
AGCAGTTAGAGCTGGCTGTAGAAGCCCTTGAGCAACAACTGGTATTACAGTCACAGCAAGGTGGGAGCGAGATTGCGATTTTAAGCCGCGCGGTCGAGGCGTTACAGGAAGAGGCCACCCAGGCGTCACTCCCGTCAATGGAACGACAGACGTTGCAAACTCGTTTGGCACGCCTTCACCAACAATGCCAGCAATTGCCTGAGCAGAATAAGGCGCTCGCGGCCTTGACGGAGCTGGTTAGCGAGTTCCAAGGTCACGATTTACCGCTGTCATTTGAACAACTTGACGGCGCAGAAGCGCAATTGACGGCTTTTTTGCAAGCGTGGCGGAGTCATAGTAAAACCTTATCATTAGCCTTACCGGCGGAGTTAAACGCACAATTCCAGCAGATAAAACAACAATGGCAAGCTGCTATAGCTGACATAAAACAGCAGCAACTAAAAGGCACCAAGCAGTTTCGTAGCAAATGCGCTGAATTTAAACGTTTGCATGCTGCGGGACGTTATAATGTATTGTTTGGATTATTTAAAGGTATTAGTGACGACTTCACTCAGCTTTCTGAGCAAGCCAAAACACAACTTGAAAAAGAATACTTGGACATTAGCGCGTTACATGATGCGGTAGAATCGTTACAGCATTATCTAGCAACACCTCGGAAACAGGCTCTATTAGCCGAGGTACAACAGCTTGCTGCTACACCAGTGACGGATGCCAAAGCGCGTGCTGACGAGGTAAAATTAGCGCGCGCTAACTGGAATTCACTTGGTAAGGCCAATCCTGAGCAAGAAGAGGTGTTAAATCAGGCGTTTGACCAAGCGTGTGAAGCGGCCTTCGAACCTTGCCGAGCCATATTTGCGCAGCTTGATGCAGAACGCGCGATGCATTTACAGCAACGCCAAAGTGTACTCACCGATTTGACAGCATTGGCGCAGAGCGCGTTAGATGTGAAAACACTGGAGCAACGTTTTCGGCAACTTAATCAACGTTGGCGTGATGCTGGCGCAGTGAATCGGCGTGATTACCAGGTGTTACAGCAACAATATCAGCAATTATCTGACGTGATACGTGCTAAAGTCGCCTCTACGCAACAACGTCACGAGGCCGCAAAGCTAGCGTTGATTGCCGAGGCTGAATCTGCCTTATCGTTAACTGACGGTGCCCAAACCGCAATTGTTCTAAAAGAGTTACAACAACGTTGGAAAACGTTAGGGTTTGCTGGGCCAAAACACGATCAAGCGCTGTGGTTACAGTTTAGAGCATTGTGCGATACGTTTTTTGCGAAGCGTCATGATGAGTTTAAATCGATACAACAGGCTGAGCAGTTGGCTTGGCAGACCGTAAGTGCCGATCTTAACCAACTCGCCGCACGTGTTGGGGCAGCACAAACCCTGAGTGAGCTACATGGTTTACAACAGCAATTACGGCAGCTAGTATTGCCGGATCTTGCCGATGCACGGCAGCAGTTTCAGCAAGTTAGTGAATTATTGACTCAGCAGTTGCAACAACAACAACAGCAACAACAACGTCAGGATTTGCATAATCTCTTTACTGCACTGGCTACCGGCGAACTCAAAGCAGAACAATGGCCAGCAGCCTATCGCGATGCGCTTAGCATTAAAGTACCGGCATTAAGTCGCCCTGAGTTAACATTAGCGTTGGAGCTAGTAAGTGGCAAAGACAGTGCACAGAGTAATACGGCGGAAAAGCAGCAGGTACAGTTAGCCTTATTGACACTGAAACACAATGCCGGTCAACAACTTTCAGCGGAGCAGTTGTTACACCATTGGTTGGCACATGGCGCAGTGGCAGAGCAGGAGCAGCCGTTATTGAAACGGGTTGTCGCCTTGTTTTAGCTAACCCGGTTTATTAGGTTGTTGACGCACAACATCGCCGTGAGTTAGTACGCTGTTTTTGATATCTCGTTAATTTTAAAGGCCTTTCTACATAGAAAGGCCTTTTTATTGAACAATTTGAGATAACGTCGTGATCAGAGCGCAGCGACGTGACGGGTACGTTCAGTGCGGGATGGTTAGTCACTCAAGAGCGTTGCACTCAGGCGCAACGTTTTATCGCGTTAATTCGCCACGTAAATCTTGCTGCATTTGTTGGCGGATCTGTTCTGCGTTTAATGGCTGACTTAATAAATAATGCAATTTCGTTAACGTGGCTTCAAGCGTCATATCATAACCACTAATCACACCACTGGCGCGTAGTGCATTGCCTGTGGCATATCCTTCCATATTCACTTTTCCTTTAAAACACTGCGTACAATTAACGACGATTTGACCTCGTGCTGACGCGGCTTGCAAGACGGATAATAATTCAGGACGCTGTGGTGCGTTGCCAACACCAAAGGATTTAATAATCAATGCTCTTACCGGATCTGCTAACATATTGCTGATAACATCGGTGGTAATGCCAGGATAGAGCGTAACAACGCTAATGGGTTGCGGCGTTATCTCAGCAACGATGAGAGGAAGCGGCTGAGTGCTTTGATGGAGTTTGCCACTATTGAGATTGATATGAATGCCAGCCTCGAGCAGTGGCGGCAAATTGGGGGAGGCAAAGGCATTAAAGCCATCGGCATCAGCTTTAGTGGCACGATTGCCGCGGAATAGTTGATTATTAAAAAACAGCGATACTTCGGCAATCGGGTAATTTGCCGCCAGATATAAGGCGTTTAATAGGTTTACCTGACCGTCGGAGCGCAATTGTGCTAAGGGGATTTGAGAACCGGTAATGATCACCGGTTTTTCTAGATTCTCAAGCATAAATGACAGTGCTGACGCTGTGTAGGCCATAGTATCTGTGCCATGCAGCACCACAAAACCATCATAGTTCGCGTAATTGGCTTGGATATCTTTCGCGATACCTAACCAATGTCCGGGTGTCATATCTGAGGAATCAATAACAGGATGGTATTCATGGATGTCAAATGTCGGCATTTCTGGGCGATAAAACTCTGGCATGCGTTTGACCGTGTCGGTTAAAAACCCTGGCACAGGAATAAAACCGCGAGTAGATTGCTGCATACCAATGGTTCCGCCGGTATAGGCAACGTAAATTCGTTTTCTTTGCATAACATCCCCAAAATTACAGCATAAAAAAATGCCCGGTCATCGCCGGGCATTGTAATCAGATTTTACGTAGCTGTCAGTTAATCTGGCACGCTAAGCAGTAGGAGTATACGCCATTAGGATCGTTAAACTGATTCATCATAATAAAATCTTGTTTAACCTGTTGCGTAAGCTGACGAAGTGCGCGGTTTTGTGGTTGCTCTGACACTTCAGGTAACCAACCTCGGGCTTTTGCACTACCAAAAATATCCGCAATCATTTGCTCAGTTGGGCTCAGTTCATGTTGCACAACGGTCACATCAAACTGGCTTAGTCCGGCTAACTCAGCGGCACGAGCAATTGCATCGTCAAAGGTGCCCAGTTTATCAACTAAACCAAGCTCTAGTGCTTTACTGCCTGTCCATACGCGACCTTGAGCCACTTTATCAACGTCAGCCAGTGCCATATTGCGATGCTTACCAACCATTGTTAAAAACTCGGTATAACCGCGTTCAATTAAGAGCTGCATTAAATCTTTAGTGGGTTCAGTTAAACCTTTGAATACCGGTACACCTGCTGAAAAACCGGCTAACTCCGTCGTGCCTACGCCATCAACGTTTAAGCCTACCGTTTGCATGACGTTCTCAAAAGTATGCAGTAAACCGAATATGCCGATAGAGCCGGTAATCGTGCTAGGCGCTGCCCAGATTTCGTTTGCTGGTGCGGCAATCCAATAGCCACCTGAGGCCGCGACAGCGCCCATTGATGCAATTACCGGTTTACCAGCTTCACGCAGTAAAGTAATTTCTTGGCCAATTACTTCTGAGGCGAAGGCGCTACCACCACCACTGTCTATACGTAATACAACGGCTTTCACTTTGTCATCATTACGTGCACGACGTAATAAGGCAGCAGTAGAATCACCGCCAATCGTACCGGCTTTCGCGGTTCCATCAACAATCATCCCGCGTGCCACAATAACAGCGACTTTTTCAGACATCGGATTATCAAATTGTTTTGCCGGGATCACGGATTTCGCGTAATCATCAAAGGTGACATGATTGTAGGTATGTTTATCATTTTTACCGACAACTGCAATTAAACTACGGCGAAACTCTTCACGTGTTTGAATCGCGTCAACTAATTTGCTATTTACCGCGTATTGGCTTAAATCACCGTCGGCTGCTTTCACTTTTTCGTAGAGCGCTGTAAAGGTCTCGTCAAAATTATCTACTGCAAAATTACGACGTGCTGCTACCTGCTGTTTGTAATCATCCCATAGGGCATTTAGCCATTCACCGTTAGCTTCTTTAGCTTCTGCTGACATGTCATCACGGGTAAATGGTTCTACGGCTGACTTATAGGTACCTACTCGGAACACATGAGTGCTGACTTTTAGTTTCTCTAAGGCACTTTTGTAAAACATGGGGTAGCTGCCATAGCCTTCAAGTAGCACTGCACCCATAGGCTCTAAGCTGATTTGATCGGCATAACTGGCTAAAAAGTACTGATTTTGAGCAAAATAGGCACCATAAGCAAATACCTTTTTACCACTGGCTTTAAAGGTTTCAATCGCTTTACCCACCGCTTGTAGTTTATCCAGTGAGGCACCGCCCATACCAGATAAATCCATTACCATAGCTTGAATACGGTTATCTGTTGCCGCATGATTAATCACTTTGACAATGTCTGACACCAGCACTTCAGGTTGTTCTTGTTGACCGCCGACACTTTCGTTTAATGCAGCCGAAATGGGATCAACAAAACGTTTTTCTTCCACTAAATCGCCACGCAAGTTGAGATATAAGGCGGAGGTGTCTGCAATCTCAACTTTGTCGCCACCGCTGAAAATTGCGCTGCCGATGAGGATCACGAAAAGAATGAAGATGATATTAAGGACAGTGGCACGAAACCCTCTATATACACTCCAAATGGCCCCAAAAAAGCGCCGAATTAACCCTTTCTTTTTCTCTGTCATATAAACATCCTATTATTCAACTACACGAGCAAAATTTTTACTTAGTATGCATGCTAACGAATTTTACGATAAAGGCTAATCGGAATTTGTAAGAAAATGTATATTGCTTGCGTAAAAAGGGTAAAGCAGCTACATTCATCCTATTTAACAGGTAAGACCAGAGAGGGTAGACGTGGCCTATCAACAATTATTACAACCACTGGACTTGGGGTTTACGCAACTAAAAAACCGCGTGATCATGGGGTCTATGCACACGGGGTTAGAAGAAGAAAAAAACGGTTTTACAAAGCTAGCCGCATTTTATGCTGAACGAGCAAAAGGCGGAGTAGGGCTTATTATTACGGGGGGGATCAGTCCCAATTTTCGCGGTAATTTAGTCCCTTTTGGTAGTCAGTTAAGTTTTTGGTGGCAAGTCAATAAACATCGGCAAATTACCGAGGCCGTGCATCAACATGGTGCAAAAATTTGTGTGCAACTTTTGCATGCCGGCCGTTATGGCTATCACCCGTTTAACGTTGCCCCTAGTAACATTAAATCTCCTATTACACCGTTTAAACCGGCTGAGCTTTCGGATAGGCAAATTCGTAGCACCATTAAAGACTTTGCCCATGCGGCGAGTTTGGCAAAAAAAGCGGGTTATGATGGCGTTGAAATTATGGGATCAGAAGGCTATCTGATAAATCAGTTTATTTGTCAGCGTACCAATCATCGTACTGATAGTTGGGGGGGGAGTTTTGAAAATCGTAGTCGATTTGCCTTAGAGACGGTAAAAGCGGTTCGTGAAAAGTGCGGTAAGGATTTTATTATCATCTACCGTTTATCGATGTTAGATCTGGTAGAAGATGGTAATACGTTTGAAGAGGTTGTGGCATTAGGTAAAGGTGTTGCTAAGTTAGGAGCTACCTTAATAAATACGGGTATTGGTTGGCATGAGGCAAGGATCCCGACGATTACCACACGTGTACCGCGTGCCGCATTTAGCTGGATCACTGAGCGGGTGCGCCAAGAACTATCAATACCGGTGATTGCCACAAATCGTATTAATGATCCTCAAGTGGCTGAAGATATTTTGGCCAATGGTCAGGCCGATCTGATTTGTATGGCTCGCCCATTCTTGGCAGATGCCGAATTTGTTAATAAAGCGGCAGCCAACCAAGCGGATACCATTAATACCTGTATTGCCTGTAATCAAGCGTGTTTAGATCATGTTTTTTCGCAAAAGCGCGCCAGTTGCTTAGTAAATCCTCGGGCATGTTATGAGACTGAATTAAACTTTACCGCTGCGCCTACCCGAAAAAAACTGGCTGTGGTCGGTGCTGGACCCGCAGGGCTGGCGTTTAGCGTATATGCTGCTGAACGGGGACATGAAGTGCATTTATTTGATAAGTCACATCAAATCGGTGGGCAGTTTAACTACGCCAAACAAATACCGGGCAAAGAAGAGTTTCATGAAACGTTACGTTATTTTGGTCGTATGCTGGAGTTGCATGCTATTAATCTTCATCTTAATAGCGAGCAAACAGCGGAAAGCCTCGTGGCGGGCGGCTTTGATGAGATTATTTTAGCAACGGGTATTGTACCAAGAGATATTGGTTTAGCTGGGCAAGATCACCCTAAAGTATTGAGCTATTTAGAGGTATTACGCGATCATAAGGCAGTGGGTAAACAGGTAGCCATTATTGGTGCCGGCGGCATAGGGTTTGATGTGGCGGAGTTTTTAACTGAGGCCCACTCATTAACATTGCAACCTGATGCTTGGCTAGCTGAGTGGGGTGTGGATAAAACGTATCAAGCGCGAGGCGCGTTACTCCCGACACTGCAGGCACAACCGGCACAACCGGCACAACGTAAAGTCTATTTGTTGCAGCGTAAAGCAAGCAAAGTGGGTTCCGGTCTGGGCAAAACATCAGGTTGGGCACACCGTGCGTCGTTACAGAAAAAGGGCGTTGAGATGTTAGGTGGCGTAAATTATCTGCGCGTGGATGATGATGGTTTATGGATAAGTGTTAACGAGCAAGAACGTTGTTTACCCGTAGACAATGTTGTTATCTGTGCGGGTCAAGTACCTTTACGCGCATTACAAGATGCATTAGTGACGCAAGGGCAAAAAGTGCATTTAATTGGCGGTGCCGATGTTGCAGCCGAGTTAGACGCTAAGCGCGCTATTAGACAAGGCGCTGAGTTGGCAGCACAGATGTAATCTTTGTTTGCTGTTCAATTTGTTTAAAATAACGCGGCCGCTCCTAAAAAGAGCGGCCGCGTTATTTTATGGCGTGCAACGCACTACTTTAAAGCAATATTTGATGCTATGGTATTAATCGGCGGCACAACATGTTCGGGTGTTAAGCTGTTTTGCCCCTTTTAATCCAGCCAACGTATAGGGATTTTGTGGTATTGGTTTTGCATTGTTGTTTTGCATAATTAAAGTACATTCAATTTTTTAATCAAAAAAAGCTACCCGCAGTGGCTATCGTAATAATTGGGGAGAGTGTATGTCTGGCGTGTTAACAATGATTCTGGCAGGCGGCGAAGGAACACGATTGTCACCTTTAACATCGCTTCGTGCGAAACCGGCTGTGCCATTTGGTGGTAATTATCGCATAATTGATTTTGTACTTAATAATTTCGTTAACTCTGATTTGCTACAAATTTTTGTGATTACACAGTTTAAATCACATTCTTTGATGAAGCACCTTAGTCGCGCCTGGCGTGTTGGTGGGGTTACTAACCGCTTTATTGATCCTATTCCAGCACAGATGCAAACAGGCAAGCATTGGTATTTAGGCACTGCTGATGCTATTTATCAAAACCTACATCTTATCGAAGGCTTAGATCCTGAGCATGTGTGTGTATTTGGTGGCGATCACATTTACAAAATGGATGTGCGTCATATGCTAGATTTCCACCGTAATCATCACGCAAAATTAACTGTCGCGGCGATCCCAGTGCCGGTAGAGCAAGCTCATGAGTTTGGCATTATCGAAGTGGATGAAACCGGCAGAATGATTGGTTTCCAAGAAAAACCAAAGAGCAATCCTAAAACGATACCCGGTCAGCCAAATATGGTCCTAGCGTCGATGGGTAACTATATTTTTGAAGCGAATTGCTTGGTAGAGGTGTTAAATGAAGATGCGAAACAAGCTGATTCAAAACACGATTTTGGGCATAATATTATCCCGACGCTTTTCCCACAGGGGGAAGTTTACGTTTATGATTTTTCTACAAATAAAATACGTGGTGAATCAGACAGCAGTGCAGGCTACTGGCGTGATGTGGGAACCATAGATTCGTATTATGAAGCCAATATGGATTTAATTTCTATTGATCCGCCTTTTGACGTTTATAACCGGTATTGGCCATTACGCAGTTACACGCCCCCTATGCCCCCTGCTAAATTTGTGCACGATCAAACAAATCGTACCGGACAAGCCATAAGCTCCATGGTGGCTGCAGGCTGTATTGTTAGCGGATCAATTGTCTATCAATCAATCTTAGGGTACAACGTGCATGTACACAGCCACAGTTATATCGAAAAATGTGTGTTGATGGGAAATAATGATATTGGTCGTGGCTGTCGAATTCGTAAGGCGATTATTGATAAAGACGTTAAGATTGCACCTGGCACTGTGATCGGTGAAGACATTGAGGCCGATCGTAAACGCTTCCATATCTCTGCCGGTGGTGTTGTGGTGATCCCTAAAGGGGCAAAAGTGGGTTTTGACGACGAGTAAGGGCACGAATAGCCTTAAAGGATACAGCAGTGCGGATTTTGTTGTTATGTAGTGAGTTTGAGGGCTTAATTAAAACAGGCGGCTTAGCAGACGCCTGTCGAGGTATTGCAAGCCATTTAGTTGCGGCGGGGCATCACGTTACCGTGTTATTGCCACGTTATAGTTCGTTATATAGCCGCCCTACAGGTGAATGGCAATCGGTTTTCTTTACCCTCGGCGGGCATGACTTTGGTTGTGCAGTACGCCAATTAACCTATGCTGGTCTTGATATTCGTGTGATAGAACATGATGATTTCTTTCATCGCGAACGCCCTTACGATGATGGCTACGCTGGCTATGCTGATAATCCATTACGATTTGGCTTTTTTTGTAAAGCTGCCTTGGAATGGTGTCGTCATTATTTACCTGATGTCGATGTTGTACATGGACATGATTGGCAAACTGCGGTAGCGGCGGCGTATCTAAAACAACATTACGCCGCTGATCCGGTATTAGCACAGGTGCCTTTTGTGTTTACTATTCATAATGGTGCATATCAGTTGACCTGTGATCATAGTTGGTTTGCTAAACTGGATTTAGCCCCACACCAGGATCATTTTTTAAATATGCTGGAGCAAGGGATCCGTTATGCCAGTAAGATTAGTACGGTAAGTCAGGGCTATCGTGATGAATTACTCAGCGAGCCAGCGGCAAACGGTTTAGCCATGCTATACCAACATCGTGCAGCAGATTTTGTTGGTATTTTAAATGGTTGCGATTATCAGCAATGGGATCCTGCAACCGACTTAGCGCTTGTACAGAATTATCATCAACAAGATCTTAGCGGTAAAGCGGCGTGTAAAACGTATTTACGTCATCGTTTTAATTTACCAGAAACCACTGTGCCGTTATTTGTTGCGGTGAGCCGCATTACAGGGCAAAAAGGTTATGATTATTTGATCCCGGCCTTACGCCACTGGTTAATGCAAAGTTCTGCTCAGGTCTTTATGGTCGGCACTGGTGAATTACACTTTTGCCGACAGCTTTATCAACTGCAAGAGGATTACCCTACGCAGTTTCGCTTTTTTGAAGGGTTTGATGAATCGTTGGCGCATCAAGCGGAGGCCGCTGGGGATTTTTTCTTAATGCCTTCTCTGTTTGAACCCTGCGGCTTAAACCAGTTGTACAGTTTGAAATATGGAACGGTTCCTCTAGTGAGATTAACAGGAGGCCTACGAGATACAGTGATCCCTTGGCCAGCCGAAGCGGCAACAGGCATTGGTTTTGACGAGGTAAGTGTTGAGGCACTGCTTATCGCCTTACAACAGGCTGAGCAGTTATACTGCAACGTTGAGGCGTATCAAACCGTTCAGCAGCGCGGAATGCAGCAAAATTTTAGTTGGGCACAAGCGGTAACAGCGTATCTACGCGTGTATCAACAGGCGTTAAACTAGGCAGCTTGTTGAGTAAGTATGCAATTGACTGAGCTTGAAAAAAATTGCCGTGAGTCATGCGTGATTTTTTGATAGCCTGCGCAGAATGATATTGATAGGTTGAGTATATGGATGCATTAACGCTACTAACTACCCGCTATTCTTCACCACGACTGACGGAACCTGCGCCAAGTGGTGATGCGTTGGAACTGATTAAACGGGCAGCCTTACAGGTGCCAGATCATGGTGCTTTACGCCCTTGGAAGTTCGTCATTGCCGAAGGACGCGAAGCGTTAAGCCGTTTAGGCGATATTTTTGCAGAAGCGGCTATCGAAGAAGATCCCAGTATTTCGGTAGAGTTACATGAGCGCGCTAGGCAGTTACCGCTGCGTGCTCCCATGGTGATTACGTGTATTGCTAAAGTAACCGAGCACCCTAAAGTGCCCATTGCAGAGCAGGTCCAATCGGCAGCTTGTGCGGTAATGGCCATGCAGCAAATGGCGTTCGCTTTAGGGTTTGGTGGGGTATGGCGAACCGGCGCCTATGCACAACAAGACTATGTTAAACAAGCATTTAATTTAGCCGCTGATGATGAAATCGTAGGGTTTTTATACCTTGGGACCAGTAGCAGTGCCCCTTCGCAAAAAGCGGCATTAGATCCGAGTCTTTATTTTAGCCAGTTCTAAATGGCGTAATCACTGAAAAGTATTTACTGTTAGTTTAGTTGTAAAAGCAGCACCCCCGCCATTGGCGGGGGTGCTGTATCGATAAAAGTTGTTGAACCGTTAATGATTATGTTTAGAACTCAGCATTACCCGGTGTACGTGGGAAGGCAATCACATCGCGTACGTTACCGACACCAGTAACATAAGAGACTAAACGTTCAAAGCCTAAACCAAAGCCAGAATGCGGCACTGTACCGTAGCGGCGTAAATCACGGTACCAGCTGTAGTCTTCTTTGCTTAACCCCATTTCTTCTAACCGGCGATCAAAGTGCTCTAAACGCTCTTCACGTTGGCTACCCCCAATAATTTCGCCGATCCCCGGTGCAAGGACATCCATCGCAGCAACGGTTTTACCATCATCGTTTAAACGCATATAAAAGGCTTTTATGTCTTTCGGGTAGTTTTGCATAATAATTGGTCCACCAATATGCTCTTCTGCCAGATAGCGTTCATGTTCTGATTGTAAATCCACGCCCCATTCCACAGGGTATTCGAATTTTTTGCCACAGGTTTTTAGGATCTGAATGGCATCGGTGTAATCCATCCGAACAAAGCTGGAGTTAACCACCTGCTCCAAGCGTTCAATGGCTTTGGGATCGATGCGCTCGGCAAAAAAGGCCATATCATCAGCACGTTCAGTTAACACTGCTTTTAATACATACTTTAGTAAGTCTTCTGCCAGTTGCGCAACATCTTTTAATTCGGCAAACGCGACTTCTGGCTCTATCATCCAAAATTCAGCTAAGTGGCGGCTTGTGTTGGAGTTTTCAGCACGGAAAGTTGGGCCAAAGGTATAGATTTTTGACATAGCACAGGCGTATGTTTCGCCATTAAGTTGGCCTGACACCGTAAGGTAGGTTTCTTTGCCAAAAAAATCTTGGCTAAAATCTACAGCGCCTTTGTCATCACGTGGCAGATTATGTAAATCTAAGGTGCTAACCCGGAACATTTCGCCAGCGCCCTCTGTATCTGAGCCGGTGATAATAGGGGTGCTGATCCAGTAATAGCCTTGCTCATGGAAGAAACGGTGAATAGCTTGTGCTAAGCAATGACGGACACGGGTAACTGCGCCCATAATATTGGTGCGGGCACGTAAATGCGCATGTTCACGTAAGTATTCCATGCTATGGCGTTTTGGTGCCATTGGATAGGTATCCGGGTTTTCAACCCAGCCAATAACAGCAACATGATCGGCCTGAATTTCAAAGGCTTGACCTTGACCTTCTGAGCGCGCAATGACACCTGACACAATCACCGAGCAAGAGGTCGTTAACCGCTTAATCTCGCTGTCATAATTACTTAAATCTGCAGGTGCTACAGCTTGAACGGCATCAAAACAGCTACCATCATGCACAGCTAAAAACGATATTCCGGCTTTGGAGTCACGGCGGGTGCGGATCCAACCTTTAACGGTGACTTTCTCGCCAATCGCATAGCGACCAGCTAATACATCTTTTATCACGGCATGCGTCATGCAAACAACTCCCGAGAGTGCAATGGGGCGAGGGAAGCCCTCTGATTCTAAAAGCAGTAATGATACTTTGCCAGTGGCTGAACACAAGCAAAAAATGGTGTCGTGATGGAAAAAAGCCCCACTGAAGGCAAGAGAACACTTAAGGCGTTTGAGCCAGTTGCACCGTAACCGTTTCTAAAGAGGGAAGATACACTAAGGTCCTAAAATCGTCGCGTACAATAACCTTATTATTAACACGCCAATTTCGAGTATGTGTCCGATGGGCATCGGTCACGTAGGCTTGAATATTATTAGCCATTATTAACCGTTTACCGTCAGCTAAAATGTTGACTATGCCGAGTCGATAACCCTTGTTGGCTTGAATATCGCCGCTTTTGTGTTTTGCGGTAAATTGAAAGCCATTGAGATAGAGTGTGTTATTGCCGGTGGTCAAATTTTTGCCAGTAATTAACACCTTTGTGCCTGGAAAGCCCAATTGGGTGATATTCGTTTGCCAGGTGCTACCATCCGCTAATGTTAAGATATTATGCTGCAAGGAAACCAGATCAGAGAGCAAGAATTGAACGGGTTCACCTAGCGCGATATCGGTTGATGCCGCGGGTACGTCTGAACGAGGCTCGGCAAGTGGCGCCGTAAGATTGGCTGCAGTATCCAGCGCCAAGGCATTGAAACTACTATTAAACCCTAAACACATTGCTACCATTAGGTAGCAATGTCCTCGGCGCATACGCAATGTGTGGCTGCCAATATGCGCGCAAACTGGCGTAAACCAACGGCCAGAGGAAAGCCAAGACCAGAGTTTAAGCCGCTGTGCACTCAGGTATAGCATGCAAGTGTTTATCCTTACGCCCCGGTAGCCTGATACAAGGTCTTGATCCAGCGCTCTTCAGTAATAAAGTTCCAGTGCCAAGCTTGCCACTGTGCTCCCAATCCTTTGTCAATGATTTGTTGCTCGCTTAATCCTTGAGACCGCATTTGTTGCACTAGCGCCAAAGTTTGCTCTAACATGGCCAACTCAGCAGCTAAGCCGGCTTTATTCGTTAGTTCGCCATGCCCAGGGATCACCTTAGTATTATCATCAATCCGCGATAACACATAGCGAGTGTTTTCAATGTACTGCTGGACGTTGCCGCCGTTATTTATATCGATAAACGGAAAGCGCCCTTGAAAAAGTAAATCGCCCATATGCACAATATTGTGCTCTGGGAACCACACTAATAAATCGCCATCGGTATGACTTGCAGGCATTGGCTCAAGCACTAATTCAACCATACCATGTTGCAATGGGGTAGTTTGCTCGATATTGGTTTTAGGCAAACCTGCTTTATCAAAGTTAGCATTACTCATTAATCTTGGGCGAACATTTTTGTGCGCCACAATATTGGCATTAGCGGCTAATGCTGCATTACCGCCAACATGATCACCATGCATATGCGTATTAATTAAGGTAGTTAAGGGGGCGGGGCTTAAGGTTGTTAACGTTGCGCGAATTTTATCGGCAAGTTCAGCGTACTGACTATCAATTAGCAATACCCCTTCAGGGTTAGCAACTGCAGCCATATTGCCGCCTGAGCCTGTCAGCATAAAGATATTAGCAGACAGGGGCGTGGCGGTTATTTCAATATCTTTAAAGCGATCGGCATAAGCAAATTGACTGCCGAATAGCAACGCAGTGGCGCTGAGTAATGTCATTAATGATCGAGTCGTGCGCATGGCCATGTTCCTTGTTTGTTATAGTGTTATTTGAGCTTAACGACACTACGTAGCAGCACCTGTTCTGGTTTAATCTTCGTTAAGCACTAACGCGAACCATCGCGTGAGTCAGTTGTGAAAGTTGTGCAGCACTTATTGTAAATGGCGGCATGATATAAATCAGATTATTAAAGGGGCGGATCCATACACCTAGTTCTACAAAGGCGGCTTGAAGCGCAGCGACATTAACAGGTTCTTGCATCTCTAACACACCTATCGCGCCTAACACTCGAACGGCTTTAACTTTAGCAAACTGCTGACAAGGTGCAAGTTCTCGTTTAAGTTGTTGTTCGATATCTGCAACCTGTTGCTGCCACGCGCCTGTTGCGATCAGGCGCAAACTGGCTAGCGCCACTGCACATGCCAGCGGATTCGCCATAAAAGTTGGGCCATGCATTAAGCCTCCCGCTGCACTCTGGCTGATGCCTCGCGCTACCTCATCCGTGCATAATGTCGCGGCAAGTGTTAAATAACCGCCACTGAGGGCTTTACCCAAACACAGAATATCTGGCGCTATATTAGCGTGCTCGCAAGCAAACAATTTACCAGTACGACCAAAACCGGTCGCAATTTCATCGGCAATTAACAATACACCATAGTGATCGCAGAGCGCGCGTACTGCCGATAAATAGTGCGGGTGGTAAAAGCGCATCCCCCCATAACCTTGCACAATAGGTTCTAAAATAACTGCGGCAATATCCTGATGATGTGTCGCTAATAAATTTGCCAGTGGTTCAACAGATTCAGGCGTAAAGGGTGAATCAAAAGGACAGTCGGGCGCAGGTAAAAAAAAGTGTTGTGGCAGTAACTCTTTAAACATGCTGTGCATGCTGTCGATAGGATCGCATACTGCCATCGCAGCAAATGTATCACCGTGATAGCCTTTACGAAGACTGATCAATTTTGTCTTTTGCGGATTAATCGCTTGCCAATATTGCAAAGCCATTTTAATCGCTACTTCAACAGCGATGGAGCCACTGTCAGCAAAAAAAACTTTCGACAGCGTCGAGGGGACCATTTGCAGCAGTTGTTTTGCCAATTGAATGGCCGGTTCATGGGTGATACCACCAAACATAACATGCGCCATCTGCGAGAGTTGCGTGGTCAGCGCCGCATTTAACACCGGGTGATTATAGCCATGCACTGCAGACCACCATGAGGCAGTACCATCAATTAAGCGTCGGCCATCTTCAAGCACCAATTCACATCCTGAAGCGGCGACGATAGGGTATACCGGTAAGGGCGTTAACATAGAGGTATAAGGATGCCAAATATGTTCGCGGTCAAAAGCGAGATCAATACTCATAAAAGCTCACCAAAAAGCAGCTGATTTGCGCAATAAGTGACCAGTGGTAAAGTTTTGCGGGTGGTCAGCGTTGACAACTAAAAGCATGGCGCTAGACTAGCGGAAAAAGACCATGATCTCAAACGGCTGCAACGTAAAACCGCGCTATTTTGCGTGTGTTACACCGCTCGGTTGTCATTTTAGGTTGTAAGCTTTTGTGGTCATACGTTAACGCACTACTTCTTCAGGGATTTCTATGCAGGCTTCTACAAACGATAGCGCTACTTCTTATACGCCGACCTCTGCTATTACTGCTACTGCTGTACGCCACAATTGGACGTTGGCGCAGGTAAATGCGCTTTTTGCTATGCCTTTTAATGATTTACTCTTTCAAGCGCAGACCGTGCATCGGCAACATTTTCGCCCGAACGAAGTACAAATTAGCACCTTATTGTCGATAAAAACGGGCGCCTGTGCAGAAGATTGTAAATATTGCCCGCAAAGTGGTCATTACAATACGGGCCTAGAGCGCGAGCGCTTGCTCGAAGTCGAAAAAGTATTGACCCAAGCAAAAGCAGCGAAAGAAAAAGGGGCGAGTCGGTTTTGTATGGGAGCGGCTTGGAGCAATCCTAAACAACGTGATATGCCCTATATTATTGAAATGGTACGTGGTGTAAAAGCGATGGGCTTGGAAACCTGTATGACACTGGGTATGTTAGAACCTGAACAAGCGAAAAGTTTAGCCAGTGCAGGGTTAGATTATTACAATCACAATCTAGACACTTCGCCAGAGTTTTACGGTGAAATTATTACGACTCGTACTTATCAAGATCGGTTAGATACCCTAAGCCATGTGCGTGAGGCAGGAATGAAAGTGTGCTGTGGAGGCATTGTGGGCATGGGCGAAAGCGCAAATGATCGTTCTGCCTTGTTAATGCAGCTGGCAAACTTGCCGGAACATCCGCAAAGCGTGCCAATTAACATGTTAGTGAAAGTGAAAGGGACACCACTGGAGAACGTAGACGATCTTGATGCCTTTGAGTTTATCCGCACGATTGCCGTGGCACGAATTATGTTACCAGAAAGTCATGTACGTCTCTCTGCTGGCCGTTCTCGGATGAATGAGCAAATGCAAGCGTTGTGCTTCTTTGCAGGGGCTAACTCTATTTTTTACGGTGATAAGTTACTGACTACTGAAAACCCTGAAGCCGATGCTGATCAGCTTTTATTTAAAAAGTTAGGGATTAATCCCGAACAACGGCATGACGTATCTGACGAAGCACACGAAATGGCATTGGCAGAGGCGATTAAAGATCAACAGACAACGCCGTTGTACCATGCTGCAGGTTAATTGATGCAGCTTTCGCGTTTGCAACACGCGCTCGCCGCCCGGCAACACGCTGGGCTATTTCGGCAAAGCCTTACAATCACCCAATATCAAGGACGACATTTTTCAATAAATGGTCGCCAGTATGTCAATTTTTCTGCTAATGATTATTTAGGTTTAGCGCAAGAGCCCGCGATACAACAGGCACTTGCCGATGGGGCGCAGCGTTTTGGGGTGGGCAGCACAGGCTCACCGCTAGTCACTGGCTACCATGATGCGCATCAGCGTTTAGCGGAGCACGTGGCAGAGTGGCTTGGTTTTGAGCGCGTGTTGTTGTTTAGTTCAGGGTTTGCTGCAAACCTTACGATGTTGCAAACCTTGGCAGCCGATAATGATTTTTTGTTGTTAGATAAGCTTAGCCATGCTTCATTGATTGATGCAGCACGCCAGCATAAAGGGCGTTTCAAACGCTTTGCACACAATGATTTGTTGGCCTTAGCACGTATCCTGCCTGATCCACCGACTGAAGATAGCCACAGCATTGTGGTCACAGAGGGGGTATTTAGTATGGACGGCGACAGCCCCGATTTACTTGGTATATCTGCGTTATGTCAGGCACGGCAAGCGGCCTTGTTATTAGACGATGCCCACGGTTTGGGTGTATTGGGTGAACAAGGTCGTGGCAGTTGGTTTGCCCAAGGGTTAGCAACACATGATATTTATTGCTATATGGCGAACTTTGGCAAAGCACTGGGCGTTGGCGGGGCTTTTTTAGCAGCAAGTCAAACGGTGATTGATTACATTGAGCAATTTGGCCGACATTATATTTACAGTACAGCCTTATCGCCTGCGCTGTGTGCCGCTGTTAGCAAAAGCATCGAACTGGTGAAACGCGATCAGTGGCGTCGAGATAAACTTGCCGACAATATTGGGCAATTCTCGCACTTAGCAAAAGCCGCGGGCTTGCCTTGTTTAACGGCATCAGGGGCCATTCAAGCGATTATGTTAGGCGATAGCGATCGCGCGATGGCGGTGAGTCAACGACTGCGCGCCGAGGGAATATGGTTAACGGCCATTCGACCGCCAACGGTCCCCCCTGATAGTGCTAGGTTACGCGTAACATTAAGCGCATCGCATGAGGCTCAAGATATTCAGAAATTAATCAATACGTTAGAGCAGGTTTTGCTATGCTAGCAGCACAGTTGGCCACGAGGCCTGTGGCGCTTACGTCAGTCGTATCCTCACATGATGTACCGGGTTCTTCAACCGCGATTGCGCGCTGTTTTAGTAAAGCTGCTAGTACCTATGTTGGTGCAGCCCGTTTACAACGGCAAGTGGCTTATGCGGCGTTAACAACGTTATTGCAGACTAAAGCCTCTGCTCAGTCTATTCATGCGACGTTGCCTGAGCGACACATACCTACTGTGGTATCGCCTGCGATACTTGGGGATGTTGTCGATTTGGGCTGTGGTCCAGGCTGGATGCATGCTGAATTATGCAGTCAATCGCAGCAACTGATGGCCATCGATATTAGTGCTGCCATGTTGTTACAGGCAGCTGGGCAAGGATTCGCCACTCATTATGCGCAGGCCGATGCAGCCGCATTACCGCTACCAAACGAGAGTGTTGATAGTGTATTCTCCAGCTTAATGCTGCAATGGTGCCCGGCACCTGCGCAGGTTCTGTCGGAAGTGTGTCGCGTCCTTAAACCGGGTGGGCATGCAGTTATTACGACCTTATGTGCTGGAACCTTAGCAGAGTTAGCGCAGGCATTTGCCGCAGTTGATGACAAACCTCATATTCATCCCTTTTTACATTTAACTGACTTACAGTCAGTGCTTGCGCAAACAGAGCAATTGCATAGCGTATCGTGGCAACTGCAAACACAATGTTACCCGTTACCTTATGCGGATATTTTTGCGTTAGCCAGAGAGTTAAAAGCGCTCGGGGCTAATCATTTAGCGCAGCGAGCGCAACGTGGCTTAACGGGTAAAGGCTATTGGCAAAAGGTCGCATCAGCGTATCCTGTAATCGATAATACAGGCGCGCTGCTGGCCAGCTATCAAGTTGTGCAATTAGTGGCATCTAAAAAAAGTCTGTAAATAAAACCTTTAAAATACGCCAGTGAACATTGCGCGAGTAAACATTGCGCCAATGAAATTTAAACCTGTGAATAACGTTAAGTCAAAGCCCTGGTAAAGGAAAATAACATGACACACGCATTTTTTGTGACGGGCACGGATACCGATGCCGGTAAAACCTATGTCAGCACATTAATTTTGCAAGGGGCTGCCCAACTAGGGATCACCGCTATAGGCGCCAAGCCTATTGCTGCGGGGGCTGAATTAAACGCTACCGGTTCTCTTGAAAACAGTGACGCGTTACTGCTGCAGCAGCACTCCGGTATCGCGTTACCGTATTCTGCATTAAATCCTATCTGTTTGGCAAAACCGGCCGCACCGCATTTGGTGGCGGCAGAGCTTGGACTAAGTCTTGATGAACAGATATTGAGCTCGCAGCTTGCCGCACTTAGGCAGCATCAGGCGCAGCTACTGTTGCTCGAAGGTGCTGGGGGATGGTTATTGCCATTAAGTGCAGAGCGCTATTTGGCGGACTGGGTTGCAGATCAACAATTGCCAGTATTGTTAGTAGTGGGCGTAAAGTTAGGTTGCTTAAATCATGCAATGTTGAGTGTGCAAGAAATTGCGCGCCGCGGTTGTCGTTTAGTCGGTTGGATTGCCAACATCATGACGCCCGAGATGCTGTTTTTATCAGAAAACCTCGCTGATTTACAGCAGCGTATTTCGGCACCGCTGCTAGGTACGGTGCCTTATCAACCTGATGAAGCGTTGCGCCAATTGCTGGCTGTAGGCTTAGCCACCGCGGTGCAACAGGCTTTAATCGATACCTCTCTACGCTAGCCAACTAACAGGCTGCTTAGCCTCACGATGAGGCAAGTAAGGCCTGATAATCTTCTGGCAATAAGGTGTTGCCAGTTAAGGACGTTTTCTGACCGGCTAAAAACCAAAACGCGCCAGCAGCACCCAATACCGTTATCTGTTTATCAATGCACCGTAATGCGGTGCCTTCTGGTAAGCCAATAATCGGCATTTTTGGTTGTAATGTCATAAATTCTGCCAAACGCATATCACGCGTTTCGCCATGAAAATCGGTTGGCACAAAATCGGTATAATGTGGATTAAGTTGCAGATTAAGGCAATGCAGGGCGCGAAATGACGGTGGTTCAATAATGGGCATGTCATTGGTTGTACTAATACTGGCACCGGCAATATTCGCTCCAGCACTCCAGCCAATGTAGGGTAAACCTGAGCAGACACGTTGACGAAGTGTGGTTAACAGGTCTAACTGATACAGCTTGTGCAATAGGGCAAAGGTATTTCCACCGCCAACCATCACGGCTTGCGCTTCTGTGATAGCCGTTTTAGCACAGCTGAATTGGTGCAGGCCGGTTACCTTTAACGGCAAAGAGGCTAATGATTGCTGCACTTTTTCGACATAGCCATCATAGTTGCCGCTCACATCGGCAAAGGGGATAAAGAGGACGTTATTAATGCCCTGCAGGTGTTGCGCTATCCAGGCTAAATTCGGTGCCATGTAAGCACTATTTTGGGCACGAGAACTACTAAGAAGTAACAGCTTCATGGGGGAGAATCGCTCCGTGTTAATTAACTACGTTATCTAGTGTACCGGAAACATGACACGTTTTCTTACAACTTTTCATCTGCCGTTAATGAAACTGCTAATTGATTTTATGGTCTTTGCCCATATAGTAAGAATAGATAATCTTATGAGGTAAGCAGTATGAAACGTGTGTTGTTGTTTTTAGCCACCAATTTGGCTGTCATTGTGGTGTTAAGTATAGTCTTAAATGTGGTGTTCAGCCTGTTTGGGATCAGCACCAACAGTATTGGTGGATTGCTTGTGTTTGCGGCCATCTTTGGTTTTGGCGGTTCATTTATTTCATTATTAATGTCTAAATGGATGGCAAAGCGCTCCACTGGAGCGGTTGTGATCACGCAGCCACGTAATGCTACAGAGCATTGGTTAATGAATACGGTGGCAAAGCAAGCCAAAGCAGCAGGTATTGGAATGCCTGAGGTAGCCGTATATGATTCACCAGAAATGAATGCTTTTGCTACCGGTGCCAACCGCAACAATGCATTAGTTGCTGTATCAACCGGTTTAATGCGCAACATGAGCGAAGACGAAGTAGAAGCGGTATTAGCGCACGAAGTGTCGCACATTGCTAACGGTGATATGGTCACGCTAACCTTGATTCAGGGGGTTGTAAATACCTTTGTGATCTTCTTGGCTCGAGTGATTGCAGGAGCAATACGTAATAATAATCAACAGCTTGGGCAGTTTGCTTATTTTGGTATTGTGATAGCGTTGGAAATTTTGTTTGGTATTTTAGCCAGTATCATTGTGATGTGGTTTTCGCGGCAACGGGAATACCGTGCTGATGCGGGCGCGGCACGCCTAGCGGGTGCTGGCAAAATGGTTAAAGCGCTTGAGCGTTTAAAGTACAATCATGAAAGCCGCTTAGAAGGCAGTATGATGGCTTTTGGTATTTCAGGTAAAAAAGCGAAGTCTGAGCTGTTCTTAAGCCATCCGCCTTTAGAAAAGCGCATTGCAGCATTGCAAAATCGCCAAGAGTTTTAAAAACACGCTGCGCGCTTTGCTTTAGCAAAGCGCGCATTGATGGAGTATGTCTAGTGTAATGCACCACCTTAACGGGGTTGTTTTAGGTGGTGTCAGGAAATAAGGTTACTTTTGGGGTAACCTTTTTTTGCCTTCTTGTTGATAGCCTTTATCGACAAATGCCAAGAAAACCGCTGAACAGAGCGCACCCGCGTCGCCAAGTCGTTTACCTTGCATTCCTTTTTGTTCAATCTTGCTCGTTCAGTTCTACTTGTTCAGTTCTGCTTGTTAAATAGTGCTCGGCTCAATGCAATTCGTCTTAATTCGCTTAATCACAGCGTTAGCCATTTTAGCTATGAAAATAGGCTTTCTAACGCGTTAACACAGACATAATGCGTTTTCAGCCGTATTGTTCACTCTCTTGTGCTACTCGGCTATCACGAGGCTGAATAATCAGTATTAGCCAGATCGTGAAGAACAGTCAGTAATAAAACAGGATTAGCTTTGATGCTATGGTATATTTTGTCGACGTTAGTTTTAGTATAGGAGTCATTATGATCCCCGCACCTGTAATCGCGGCATTTCATCCGCCGCGCCGAACGCTACTAGGCCCTGGCCCCTCCGATGTATCCCCTCAAGTGTTAGCCGCGCAAAGTAAACCAATCATTGGCCATTTAGATCCGCTGTTTGTTGGCATGATGGACGAGTTAAAAACGCTATTACAATATGCTTTTCAAACCCGTAACGAGATGACCTTAGCCATATCTGCTCCCGGATCTGCCGGAATGGAAGCGTGTTTTGTTAATTTGGTGGAACCAGGTGAGAAAGTGATTGTGTGTCGCAACGGGGTCTTTGGTGATCGCATGCGTCAAAATGTGGAGCGTTGTGGTGGTATTGCGGTAACGGTTGATCATGCTTGGGGCGAGCCGGTTGATCCTGCTGCTGTTGCGGCAGCCCTAGCTTCCCATCCCGATGCGCGTTTTTTGGCATTTGTTCATGCCGAAACCTCTACAGGGGCGTTAAGCGATGCGAAAGCGTTGTGTGCCTTAGCGAAACAACACCAATGTTTAAGTATTGTTGATGCGGTTACCTCACTCGGTGGCGTGGAGTTGCGGGTAGATGAGTGGGGCATCGATGCGATTTATTCCGGTAGTCAAAAATGCCTTTCGTGTGTACCTGGCCTTGCGCCGGTGTCGTTCTCTGACGCTGCGGTAGCAAAAATCAAGCAACGCAAAACGCCTGTACAAAGCTGGTTCTTAGATCAAAGCTTAGTGATGTCGTATTGGAGTGGCGGCGCGAAACGGGCTTATCACCATACTGCACCGGTCAACGCCTTATATGCGTTACATGAAGCGTTGCGCCTGTTGGCTGTAGAGGGATTAGAGCAAGCATGGGCGAGGCACAAAGCCATGCACCTGATGTTACGCAAAGGGTTAGATGCCTTGGGGATGCAGTTTGTGGTTGCCGAGCCTTATCGTTTACCCCAACTTAATACCATTTATATCCCCCAAGGTATTAATGATGCCGCAGTGCGTAGTCGCTTACTGCAGCTGTATAATTTGGAAATTGGTGCGGGATTAGGTGATTTTGCGGGTAAAGCGTGGCGCATTGGTTTAATGGGCTACGGTGCCCGGCAAGAAAATATCGCGCTTTGCTTACACGCACTGCAACAAGAATTGTCTGTCGTTATTTAAAGGCTACTTATCTTAACCTCGATAGGCACGTCTGGTTGTTCGCCTCTTGTTCTGCTAGTTTGATCGCCAAATTCGCAAAACAAGAGGTTACACTATGGGATCAACTGTTAACGTCTTCTCTTTTATGGTTGCGGCTGGCGTCGCGGCCTTGTTCAGTAGCAGCCTTGCTGCTAGCCAAGGCTATTATCGTTTTCCTTCGTTACACCAGCAGCAATTGGTGTTTACCGCCGAAGGCGATATTTGGCTTGCTGGCTTGGATAAGCCCAATGCGCAACGGCTAACCACCCATCCTGCCTTAGAAAGTCAGCCCATTCTTGCCGCTGATGGCCAGCATGTCATTTTTGTGGCGAATTATGAGGGTGTTGATGAGATTTATCAGATGCCCTTGTCGGGAGGTCAAGCCACGCGTTTAACCTTTGAAAATAGCCGAGTAAGGCTGCAACAACGTTTGACTGATGGGCGTATTTTATATGCAACCGATCAGGCAAGTGGTCCCACAAATTACTGGGTTTTACGTTTATTGGATCCCGCTACGGGGCAAAGCCACACATTGCCTTTAGCCGATGCAGCCAGTGGTTATATAGACGAAACGACCAATACCCTTTTTTTTACCCGCTTTGGCTTACAATTAACGGGTGATAACGCCAAGGTGTATCGTGGCGGTGCTATGGGGGAATTATGGCGCTGGCCCTTAGACAGTCAACAAGAAGCGGTGCGATTATTAACCGATCATCAGGGTGCGATTAGCCAACCTCAGCATTATCAAGGCCGTATTTACTTTATTAGCGATGTTGATGGTAACAGCAACATCTGGTCGGTTACTGATAACGGTAACGATTTAACCCAGCATAGCCAACATCAGGAGTGGCGTATGGGTCGTTTTAGTCTTAGCGCGGGTAAAGCGGTTTATCAATTAGGTGCCGATCTGGTACATCTGGACCTAAGCACACAACAAAGCCGTATTCTCCCCATTACGTTACCTTCTGATTTTGTGCAGCAACGGGAGCGCTGGTTGACCCAACCGCTCGCTTATTTAACGGATGCTCAAGCCCACAGTGCGACTAAACAGGTGGTGCTAACGGCGCGTAGCCAAATTGCTATTGCCAGCCCAGGTGCGCGACGTTTAGTTACTATTCAAACGCCTGAAGGAAGCCGCTCGCGAAGCGCCTTGCTAAGTCATGATGCAAAATGGGTCTATGCCATAAATGATGCCAGCGGCGAGAATGAAATTTGGCGTTTCGCTGCAGATGGCTCTGCTAACGCTGAGCCTCTTACCACCGACGGTAAGGTGTTTCGTTGGGGCTTACATTTGTCACCAAATGGTCGTTATCTTGCACATGATGATAAAAACGGCGATCTCTGGTTATATGATTTAGAAAAACGCCAGAATACAAAAATTTATGAGCAGGGTTGGGGCCACGCAGCCTATGCAGACGTGGTGTGGTCGGCTGATAGTCAATTACTCAGTTTTACCCTAAATCATCAACAGCGGCCCCGAAGCCAAGTGGTGTTATACAGTCTGAACGAACAGCGCAGTGCCATTATTACCTCAGATAAGTATGAATCCTACAGTCCAGCATTTAGTCCAGATGGTTTATGGTTGTATTTTTTGTCTGATCGACAGTTCACGGCGACCCCGGGGAGTCCGTGGGGCGATCGTAATTTAGGTCCTATGTTTGATAAGCGTACCGAAATTTTTGCGGTTAGCCTCAAGCAACACGCCTGTTTTGGGTTTGCCCCAGTACAGGAAATCTCACTCTGTGATGATAAGGCGTCGTTACAAAGTATGCAGGGGCGGTCTGGTCAGCGGGTTGATTGGACTCAAATACAGCAGCGTTTATGGCAGGTTCCGATAGCGGCGGGAAATTACAGTAAGTTAAGTGTTAATCATGAACGCGTGTACGTGCTTAGCTCAGAGGCAAACGGACGTAGCCACACATTGCAACAAGCGAGTATTACGCAGACGGGTGCAGCACTGAGCACGGTTACCGGCGATGTCGCGCAATATCAGTTGGATGCGGCGGGTAAAACGTTGTTTATCCGTAAAGCAGGACAAGATGGCAGGGGGGATATGTTATTGGTTCCCGCCAACGCAACCTTACCAACAGATTTACGTGAGGCACGCATTAATACACAGCAATGGCAATTGGCTATTCAACCTCAGCAAGAATGGCGTCAAATGTTTCGTGATGCTTGGCTGATGCACCGTGATTTTTTATTTGATAAGAATATGCGAGGCTTAGATTGGCACGCCACACGCCAAAAATATGAACCCTTATTAGCGAGGATCACAGATCGTTACGAATTAGATGATCTTCTTGCGCAGATGATGGGTGAACTGAATGCACTGCATTCTCAGGTTCGTGGCGGTGAGTATCGTGAGAGTGCCTCCGCTGCAACAGCAGCAAGCTTAGGCGCGCAGTTAGTTAACGTGCAGGGCGGTGTTAAGATTGCCCATATCTATCAAACAGATCCAGAATTACCTAGCCAAGCTGCACCGTTAGCTAAACCTGGGGTCCCGATGCAAGTGGGCGATATTATTACCTATATAAATGGGTACGAGATCACAGATTTAGCTACCTTAACCAAAGCATTACGTAATCAAGCGGGTAAACAAATCTTATTGCAAGCGTTGCGGGGTAACCAAGAACTCAACGCTGTGGTAGAGCCCATTTCTGTTATGCAAGAAAGCACGCTACGATACCAAGATTGGGTGATGAATAATCTACAAAAAGTGCATAACGCCAGTGATGGAAAACTGGGATACCTACATCTATATGCCATGGGGCCAACGGATATCGCCAGTTTTGCCCGCGAGTTTTATGCACAGTTTCAAAAGGAAGGCTTAATTATTGATGTGCGACGTAACCGTGGTGGCAATATTGATAGTTGGATAATTGAAAAGTTGTTGCGTCGTGCCTGGTCGTTTTGGCAACCTACGCATGGTGCACCTTACACCAATATGCAACAGGCCTTTCGTGGCCACTTGGTCGTGCTGGCTGATCCTCTCACGTATTCTGATGGTGAAACCTTTGCAGCCGGTGTGCGTGCCTTGGGCTTAGGCCCTGTCATTGGGCAACGAACTGCCGGTGCGGGGGTATGGTTATCCGGTCGCAATCAATTAGCAGATCGTGGGGTAGCGCGCGTTGCTGAAACGCCACAGTTTGCAATAGATGGCCGTTATATCATCGAGGGAGTCGGTGTAGCGCCTGATATCGAAGTCAGTAATTTGCCTTACGCCAGTTTTAAGGGTGAAGACGCTCAACTCAACCGAGCCATTGCACATTTGCAACAGCAACTGCAAACAGCCCCGATTACACCATTACAGGCAGAGCCGTTAACCTCAGCGCCAGCCTCCGACATTATTGCTAAGTAACAGAGTGTCATGATGAAACCTACTCAAAAACATTGGGTAGGTTTATTTAAGCCGTCATGAAAACTCTGCTTGCTTTTCTGGGATTAAAAGCTAAGGTGTTAAAAACAACAATAAAGGATTGAGCTATGCAGTTTACAACTGAATTAATTGAAGAAATGCGGGTTATGGCGTTGTTTAATCTTGATAGCATAAACTCAGGGATTAAGGCGCATAAGGTAGCAGAGCCTCAGGTGATTGCAGCCATCAGCCGCTTGTATGCAAAAGGTTTAATCAGTCAACCTGACGGCGGATATCTTACTGATCTGGGGATCCATTGTGCAGAACAGTTACAAACGGCGTTACGTATTTTAGGTACTTCTCCGTCATCATAATCGGCGTGCTCATAATGGTTACAAGTTTAGGTGCCCGCAATAAATCTGCGATAAACCTACAAAAAGCCCAGAATAAGCCCAGAATAAGATCATGCCCTTGCCAAATAGCATAGCGAGCATGATCTTTACCCACTTTCTTACATACATCAATAATGTGTTTTTTCTTAATAGACATCAAAATCGTCTAGATTAAGGTGTTTGCGTAATAATCGACCATGCTGTTTAAGGGTTTGCAGTAATCTTTTTTCAGCATGGGCATCTGCTGCAAAAACACTGCGCTCATACAACTCGTTAATCTCACGTAATAATGGCGCTTGTTCTATATTACGTTGGGCTATTTGTGTTAACCATACACTGACTGTCATGCCCAAAGGGGGCTGGTTATGAAATGTTCGACTGAGTTTAGCCCGAAGTAGATTAGCCTTTGTTTTTGAGCGAGAGCGGTATCGCCAGCGCCAATAAATCCCTGCCAAAATCAGTATAACGCCGGTGGTAAAAAAAATAACCCAATTCCAATAAGGCCAATTACGCACCCGCTGCCAGAACTGCTGTTGATCCTGTTGATCAAATCCTAATACCCATACTGACCAAAGGTAATCAAGGTGTGACCATTGCAGCGCCAATTGGCCTAGCCAATTATTCTGCCAACCACTGAGTAAGGCTTGTTCTTCTAACGATAACGTTTGCTCTAAACCCGATAATATCCGTTCAGGAGCAATGGCGGCCGTGGGATCAAATCGATGCCATTTATCATGAAGTAAATATTCTACCCACGCATGTGCTTCACGTTGTCTTACCAACAAATACTGCTGATTTTGTTGCCATTCGCCGCCTTGATAACCGCCAACTACCCTGGCAGGGATCCCGGCTGCTCTTAATACCACCGCGGTAGCTGAAGCATAATGACTACAAAAACCAACACGACTTTCAAATAAAAATTGATCAATTGCATCGCGGCCTAAACGGGGCGGCGTTAAGCTATAAAAAAAGGCTTGTTGCTGAAAAAAGGTTGTTAAGGCGGTCACGATTTTTACCGCATCACCCTGGTGGGTTTGGGCCAATTCCGTCCCCCATTGGCGTGTTTGTGGATTGGCGTCTTGCTGTTGTAAATTGACTTGTCGCTCTGCGTCAGATTCCAGTGGCAATGGGCTTAGCACACTGATCACGCTGTAACTGATCCGCTGAGTTAACGGCAAGGGATGAGCAAGTAAACTTGCCGGTTGCGTTATTAACGATGACGAGCCTGATAAAGGAAGACCTAAACTAAAGAGATCACGCTGATAGCTTGGCTCTGCGAGGATCTGATACTGCACGTGATCAGCAGAAGATGGCAAGGATCGTGATAACGGTTGCAAGGTATTGCGAGGCGCCGTTTCAGGTTGTCTGGAAGTAAAGCGAGCATGGCGTTGCCAACGACGACCATCAAAGTCTTCATAGACTTTGGCTCGCCAATACCATTCTTCTCGTGGCGGTTTTTCTGCGGTAAAGCTGACGCGAAAGGCAAGGGCATCACTTTGCACTAACTGTTCAATGCTACCCGGATCTAACGTATCACTGAGGCCTGTGCTTGCCATATTTTGATTTGGAATTTGCCACAGTGGCGGCAAACGAGGAAAGACTAAGAATAATCCAAGCCAGATGGGTAAGATAAGTAGCCCGAGCAACAAAGTACGTTTTGGATAAATCTTAGCATCTTGTGGTGCAAATAAACGATGCTGCAAATACCCATTCAACAATAACAAACCAAATATAGCTAAGGCCATTGCCATTTGTTGGTAAAAAATAAAGCAACATACTAAAGCAAAGTAGTGTACCCAAATTAATTGAATAGCATCTGCGCGTTGTTGTAGCGTAAAGCCTCGACCCACCGCCGCCAACAACAGTATATGTAACATGGCATTAAGTACACCGAGTTGAGACATTTGCGCTAGCAGCAATAACAGCAACGGCGCCATAAGCCAATTAAGGTGTTTTTTACTCAGCGCAGGTTGGTCTTTGTATAAACGCCAGCCTTGCCAACTCAGTAGCCCTAAAAAAGCGATCGTATTCCATAACGGCAAAGCCGGTTGATACAGGGCCAACAACGCAAGCTGCAGCACTAAGGTTTGGCAGGTAAATGCTTTTGGTAAATCTAATTGTCCCACTAACATAATGCGAGCTCTTGCAGGCAGCGCGTTAAATGCAGTTTGCCTGACGCCGGGGCAATTTGTGTGGTTGCGGTTTGCAAACCGTAATGGCGCCCTTGTGTTTCAAGTGCAAGTAATTGCTGACAGGCATGGCTTAGTGCGTGTTCTAATGCTGGGCCTTGTAACCTCGGTACTTGCACCCATTCTGGTAAAGCGTGTAATGGGGCACCGCGTTGGCGAACTACAGGTTGTTGCGGGGCCGCAGGCAATCTTTTCCATAGAATATGTTTGGGGCTATCGCCCGGTTGATAGGCCCTTAATAATGTTGGATCGGTTGGTTGCAGTTCACTCTGGGTTATTGGCTGTGTATCAGCCGTCTGTAAAAGGGTATCTTCCGTTTGATATTGCTGAGCGAGGGGGGCTGGATAAACCCAAATCTGAGTTTGTAGCGCCGGATAACTCCATGTGGTAAATAAACCCAGTGGATAATCGCTTTTTAGCACTAATCGCGGCAGGGTGTAACAACCTCTGTCTAACGCGGGGATCGCTAAAGTGAAATTGTCTGTACCTGCAACAGACTCAATTAATTGCGCATGGCGTTGACCTTTGAGGCGTATTTGCAGCATTTGACACGCTTTTGCTGTTATTTTTAAGGTTAAAGCAGCAGGGTGCGGCGCATACGTGACTGCATCGTCTGTCACGGCTAAGCGTAGCCGATGTAAATTCAAAAAAGCTAACACCATGGTGCTTAACAGCACGCTCATCAACACAAAGCTTGCCAACAAAATTAAATTATTTTGGTAATTGGTTCCTAATAAATACAACAAGATAATTAAAAAGCTAAACCACCAACCAAAACGACTGGGCAAAATATAAATAACGCCTTGTGTTAGTGTTAATGAGAGGGTTGCTGGCTGACGCTGATCTAGCCAGTCAGTAAAACGCTGTCGTGCTCTTTGTTTAAGCGTAGCGTAGCTCATAACTCGCAAGGCGTAGTTTGCAGCAGCTGTTGGCTGAATACGTGCTCACCCGCCACACTTTGTGGGTTGAGCCGATGCTCTGCTACGTAGGGAAATACCCTTTGCACATCATCAGCAGTAACATAGGTGCGTCCATCAATAAAGGCCATGGCCTTTGCCGCGCGAACCAAGGCTTTTGCGGCGCGTGGCGATAACGCTAGATGCGCTTTCGTGTAACGACTGGCATGAACCAACGCTAAAATATAGTCTAACACAGACTCAGCTATCGCAACGTTTGGCACTTGTTGCTGTAAATAGCGCAGTTGTTCAGGTTGCAACGGTGCAGTTAATAATTGCAACCGTGAGCCTTGTTGCTCATCTTGTAACAGTTGTTTTTCCGCTGCGCGATCAGGAAAACCTAATGAGATCCGAAACAAAAACCGGTCTAATTGTGACTCAGGTAAGGCACTGGTGCCGGCATGAAATATCGGATTTTGCGTGGCAATAACAAAAAAAGGGACGGGCAAAGGGCGAGTTTCGCCATCGATAGACACCTGACGCTCTTCCATGGCCTCTAACAAGGCACTTTGTGTTTTTGGGCTGGCACGGTTAATTTCGTCGGCAAGCAACACTTGGCTGAATATCGGACCTGGTTGAAAATAGAATTGGGCTGACCGAGTATCGTAAATATTCATACCCAGTAAATCGCCAGGCAGCAAATCGTTGGTAAATTGGACGCGCTTATAGGTTAGGCCCACGGCATTCGCTAACGCATGTGCGAGCGTTGTTTTACCCATGCCAGGTAAATCTTCGAGTAACACGTGTCCTTCTGCTAACAACGAGCACAAGGCTAAACGAATTTGTAACGGTTTCCCTAATATAACGTGGTTTAAATCATGCTCAATGCGGTGCAGTTCATTTAACAAATAACCCCCTATGACAACATATAAATATTAGGTTTGTGGTTCTTGCAGCCAACGGACTAATTCGGTGCGGTTACGGCTGTGTGTTTTCTTAAAAATGGCCGAGACATGCACTTTTACGGTGTTCGCACTGATTTGTAATTGTTCTGCAATTTCTTTATTTCTCGCACCTTCGGCAATAAGCATGCTGATTTTTCGCTCTTGCTCGGTAAGTAACGAGGGCAACTTTATTTGACGATTCGATTGTTCTCGTAATTGGAATAGCGCATCCAAGGCGTCAGACATCACTTTTCGGCCGTAGTACAATTGGCCAGACATCATGGTTTGCAGTGCGCGTTTCACCATCTCTGGCTGCTCATCGTTATAGATTACGCCGCGAAGGCCTGCAAAGATCGCTCTGCTAGGATCAATAAGTTGCCTTTCTGCCCGAAAGACAAAAAGTGGAACCTGTCGGCTGACACTTAACAATTTAGCAGAAAACCCTTTTTTAGCTGAGGATTCACTACTAAACTGATAACCGGCTAACAACCCTTTTTGCTGTCGTATTTGCTCAAAGTTAGCCAATGAACACTGCTCGACATCGATGCCAGCGGCTTGCGCATATCGACAGGTGCTCAGTTGTGTGGTCTCATCCGTTAGCAGGATGAGACGTGAAAACCTTTCCATAATCTTTACCTTTATCGCAATTAAGGTAACTATATAACGCGCAACCGCATTTTGAAAAGAAAAGTATGACGAAGAAACTACTATTTGTTTGTTTAGGCAACATTTGCCGCTCACCTACTGCACAAGCCGTGATGCGCTACAAAGCCGCAGCCTTAGGACTGGCGCTTGACGTCGCCTCAGCAGGCACGGCCGCCAGTCATAAGGGGCAGGGACCCGATCCGCGTTCTATACGCGTTGCCAGTTCTTTTGGCTATAGTTTTAAGGGAATACATGCAAAACCGGTAAAAAGTACCGATTTTGCCACTTACGATATTATTTTAGCCATGGACCGGCAAAATTTGCATGATTTACAGCAACGTTGCCCAGTAGAGTACCAGTATAAGCTGGGTTTATTTATGTCGCACCATCCTGCTTTTGAACAATGGCCTGACGTACCGGATCCGTATTATGGAGGCAATAAAGGGTTTGATCGTGTTCTGCAGTTAATCGAAGAAGGCTGCGACCATCTTTTGGTACACCTACAGCAGACGCCAACGCTAGAAACATAATGCTGGTATGTCAACGCGAGGTAGAAAAGTAAAACCAACTTAACCTTAACAGTAACCAATACCGTAATACACTCAGTAAAAGCTGGAAGGTGCTGATAAAACAAGCAGACTCAGTGCCTATGCCGAAAAAGTCGGTCTTTAGGATTGAATTTACGTCCAGAAGGCTATAAGTTTATCGAGAAGTTAATTAATCAATGGGAATAACATCGTGACCACCTGGACGCCACAAAGCTGGCGCAAGCTGCCGATCCAACAGCAACCGCATTATCAGGATCAGCAATTATTAGCGCAAGTCGAACAACAACTGCACAAATATCCGCCGTTAGTCTTTGCTCAAGAAACGCGGGATTTGTTTAGTCAACTTGGCCAAGTTGCCGAGGGTAAAGGCTTTTTGCTACAAGGTGGCGATTGTGCCGAAAGTTTTAATGACTTTAACGCGCCGAAAATTCGCGACACTTTTAAAGTGTTGATGCAAATGGCGGTGGTGTTAACGTATGCTGGCGGTCTACCCGTAGTCAAAGTAGCGAGGATGGCAGGGCAATATGCAAAACCACGTTCTAGCGATCTAGAAACTCTCAATGGCGTTTCTTTACCCAGTTACCGTGGCGATATTGTCAATAGTTTTGAATTTACCGAACAAGCAAGGCAGCCTGATCCAAATCGCCTAGTCACGGCTTATCATCATTCTGCGGCTACCATGAACTTATTGCGCGCTTTTGCGCAAGGCGGCTTAGCCGATTTACATCAAGTTAGTGCGTGGAATATGGGTTTTGTGGCATCGAACCCGCTAAAAGAGCGCTATCAAAGTGTTGCGACTCGCATTCAAGAAGCATTACGTTTTATGGAAATTTGTGGCATTACTGCGCAAAATTCGCCGTCAATTCGTGAAACGCAGCTTTATACTTCGCATGAGGCTTTATTGCTAAATTATGAAGAGGCGTTAACTCGGCGCGATTCCTTAACAGGGAAATGGTATGACTGTTCTGCGCATATGGTTTGGATTGGTGAGCGTACCCGTCAATTGGATCATGCCCATGTGGAGTTTTTCCGAGGCATTCATAATCCAATAGGTGTAAAAGTGGGGCCAGGGATGCACCCTGATGACTTAATCCGGTTAATTGATGCACTTAATCCAGAGAATATTCCCGGTCGTTTAACACTGATTACCCGCATGGGAGCCGATAAGCTAGCAGATAAACTCCCCGCACTGGTGCGTCGTGTGAAACAGGAAGGGCGCAAAGTGGTATGGAGTTCGGATCCGATGCATGGCAACACGGTGAAGGCCAGTAATGATTACAAAACGCGCGATTTTGAAGCGATTTTGCGTGAAATTCGGCATTTCTTTGCTGTGCACAAAGCAGAGGGCACGCATGCTGGCGGTATTCACCTTGAAATGACGGGTGAACATGTTACCGAATGTACCGGCGGTGCGTATGGATTAAGTGAAAATGATCTGTCATCTCGCTATTTTACGCAATGCGATCCTCGTTTAAATGCCGATCAAGTCCTAGAGCTGGCATTTTTAATTGCTGACACCCTTAGTTTAGCGCGAAAGTAATCACCGTGATGTTAGTAATACTGCATTAAGATTACGCCTTGTTTGAACGCTGATACCGGGTTTTTAAGTGTAAAACCCGGTTTTCGCCTTCTGACGTACAATGAGGGTGAGCTCAGTATTTCTGTCGTTTTAAGCCCGTTCGTGAAATAATTTTGGCCGAAATCTCTTCTATGGACAGCTGTGTCGAGTTAATAAAGGGGATTTGTTCTCGTTGATATAAGCGTTCCACTTCCTTTAGCTCAAGTGCGCATTGTTGTATTGACGCATAGCGGCTATTGGGCCTGCGCTGCTGTCTAATCTGACTTAGCCGCTCAGCGGTAATGGTTAAGCCAAATAATTTTGCCTGATGTTTTTTCAATTCACTCGGTAATTGTAACGTGGTCATATCCTCTTCAACAAAGGGATAGTTTGCCGCTTTAATCCCGTATTGCAACGCTAAATACAGACTGGTAGGGGTTTTCCCCGAGCGGCTAACCCCAACCAAAATAATATCTGCGTGATTAAAATTCTTCATATTCGCGCCATCATCATTGGCAAGCGCATAATTTACGGCATCAATCCGAAAATCATACGTTTTTTCATGCATACTGTGAGTACGATGTGTTTTGGGTACTGGTGCCATCCCTAATTCGTGTTGAATAGGCTCAACAAAGGTATTTAAAAAATCGTAACACACACCCTCGCTTTGGCTAATGATCACGCGCAAGGCTTCATCCACAAAAGTATGAAACACTAAGGGACGCAATCCTGTTGTTTTATAACCATCATTTATACGCTGCTTAACCTGTAATGCCATCTCCACAGTTTCAATAAAGGGTAGCGTAATATGCTCAAATTGCGCCGGAAACAGCGTTAAAAGGGCATGGCCGAACACTTCTGCAGTAATTGCGGTGCCGTCTGATATATAAAATGCTGTGCGCACAATATCTCCGTATTTCGTAATAAATCTACATGAAAATTAAGGTTTTAAATCTATCGCTGCTGAGTGTAAAATCATTAAAGTTGTAACTCACGCTGTAAGCTTACATGCTCAGCAACAAAAATTGGAGAGAAAGGTGCAAGAATTTATCATTTGGTATCAAGACCTCGGTATGCATGATGTTGATCGCGTTGGCGGTAAAAATGCATCTTTAGGCGAAATGATTAGTAATTTAGCATCGGTTGGGGTGCAAGTGCCAGGTGGCTTTGCCACAACCGCCTATGCCTTTAACCAATTTTTAGAACAAAGCGGCGTGAATGAACGCATCTATCGCTTACTTGATGGCTTAAATGTTGATGATGTGACCGCGCTGGCTGCCGCAGGTAAACAAATTCGGCAATGGGTTATTGATACACCCTTCCAACCTGCGCTTGAACAAGCCATTAAACAGGCTTATCAACAGTTACATCCAAACAGTGCTGACGATGTATCCTTTGCGGTACGTTCCTCGGCCACGGCAGAAGACATGCCAGATGCGTCTTTTGCTGGGCAACAAGAAACGTTTTTAAACGTACGCGGCTTTGAGGCGGTTATTATTGCGATTAAACACGTATTTGCCTCACTGTTTAATGATCGTGCCATTTCGTACCGGGTACATCAAGGCTATGATCATCGGGGTGTTGCTTTATCTGCTGGCGTACAGCGCATGGTGCGTTCCGATTTAGCCGCCTCCGGTGTAATGTTTAGTATTGATACCGAGTCAGGTTTTGACCAAGTTGTTTTTATTACCTCATCCTACGGCTTGGGGGAAATGGTTGTGCAAGGTGCGGTGAATCCTGATGAGTTTTATGTGCACAAACCCACGCTTAATGCAGGGCGTCCGGCGGTAGTGAAACGCACGCTGGGAAGCAAGTTGGTGCAGATGGTGTATGCCGCAGAGCAAAGCCATGGCAAGCAAGTAAAGATTGTCGATGTCGATAAGTCAAAATGTCGCCAATTTTCCTTATCGGATGCGGAAGTAGAACAGCTGGCGCATCAAGCGGTATTGATAGAACAACACTATGGTCGCCCAATGGACATTGAGTGGGCCAAAGACGGTATTGATGGCAAATTGTATATTGTGCAAGCGCGACCTGAAACGGTTAAAAGCCGTGAAGATAATGCAGCGATTGAACGTTATCAATTAGCCAGCCGCAGTGAGGTGTTAGTGGAAGGCAGAGCTATCGGCCAACGTATTGGTGCGGGTACCGCCAAAGTGCTAGCCGATATCTCGCAAATGGATTTAATCAAACCAGGCGATGTGTTAGTAACCGATATGACCGATCCTGATTGGGAGCCCATTATGAAGCGCGCCTCTGCGATTGTAACCAATCGTGGTGGCCGTACCTGTCATGCGGCCATTATCGCCAGAGAGTTGGGGATCCCTGCCGTAGTGGGGTGTGGTGATGCGACGTCGGTAATTCAAGATGGTGCAGACGTTACGGTGTCTTGCGCCGAAGGCGATACGGGCTATGTTTATCAAGGCAAATTAGACTTTACTGTGATCACTACACACGTTGATCAGATGCCAAAGCTTGATGTCAAGGTCATGATGAATGTAGGTAATCCTGAACGTGCCTTTGCCTTTTCACGCTTGCCACACGCAGGGGTAGGGCTGGCACGGTTAGAATTTATTATTAATCGTATGATTGGCGTACATCCCAAGGCATTACTTAACTATGCTACCCAAAGCAGTGATGTTAAAGCCACCATTGATCAACTCACCGCAGGTTATGCCGATCCGGTGGAGTTTTATATTGCCAAATTAACAGAGGGTATTGCGACTTTGGCCTGTGCTTTTGCCCCTGAAAAAGTTATTGTGCGGATGTCTGATTTTAAATCTAACGAATACGCTAATTTAGTGGGTGGGCGTCAATATGAGCCGCATGAGGAAAATCCCATGATCGGTTTTAGAGGTGCATCACGTTACTTATCAACCGATTTTCGTGATTGCTTTGCCCTTGAAGTTGAAGCACTTAAGCGGGTACGAAATGTCATGGGCTTTCACAATATTGAAGTGATGATCCCGTTTGTGCGCACCTTGGAAGAAGCCGCTGGCGTTATAGCGTTATTGGCCGCACATGGTTTAAAACGAGGCGATAATGGCCTGCGCGTGATTATGATGTGCGAACTGCCTTCAAATGCGTTATTGGCTGCGGAGTTTTTAGAGTATTTTGATGGGTTTTCAATTGGTTCAAACGATTTAACGCAGCTAACACTGGGATTAGATCGTGACAGCGGTTTAATCGCGCACCTGTTTGACGAGCGTGATCCAGCGATTAAAAAACTGTTAGAGATGGCTATTAAAACCTGTAAAGCGCAAGGTAAATACATTGGTATTTGTGGGCAAGGGCCGTCGGATCATGAAGACTTTGCCGCTTGGCTGATGGAGCAGGGGATCGAGAGCGTCTCGCTAAATCCCGATACGGTTGTAGATACGTGGCTATATTTAGCGAAAAAGTCTGCGTAACGTGTGCTTTAAAGCGTAATTTAAAAGCAACTTAAAGGTAAGTTATAGAAGGATTGAAGGAGGAATTCAAAGGTCCAAAGAACATGATAAACGTGTTCTACTGCACGGTAGCGTAACACTACTAATGCGCAATTTCACCCAATAAATTGGGCTAAGCACGTGATGGCTTAGCCCTTTTTTATTATCGCCGCCTAAAACTGCCTACAGAGTAAACACGTTTTGTTCTTTATGCCTGTTATAGCGTAAATTCTGCTTAAAGCTATGAAATGTGGCATAGCTAAATGCCGCCGCTTATGGCAAATTACGTAAGGGAACATAATAGAGACTCGGTGTTATGTCACTGAGCAGAAGAACATTACATCCAGGGGATAGTCATGCAGGAGTTGGTCAATACAATTAACAATTATGTCTGGAGCGAAGCACTTATTTACTTGTGCTTAGGGGCAGGCTTATTTTATTCGATTTTGACGCGCTTTGCGCAGGTTCGGCATTTTAAGGAAATGTGTTCCTTATTGCTAAACAATAGTTCGTCAGATAAAGGTATCTCGTCTTTTCAAGCGTTAGCGGTGTCGTTATCGGGTCGGGTTGGGGTAGGTAATATCGCTGGGGTTGCTGCAGCAATCGGTTTTGGTGGTCCAGGTGCCGTTTTCTGGATGTGGGTGGTGGCTTTTTTAGGTGCCAGTACCGCATTTGCAGAATCTACACTGGGTCAAGTGTATAAAGTAGAAGAAAATGGGCAGTATCGTGGTGGCCCAGCTTATTACTTTGAGCGCTGTTTAGGCTGGCGGTGGTTGGGTATTTTATTTGCGGTATCAGCCATTATCGGCTGTGGTATTTTCTTGCCGGGCGTACAAGCGAATGCCGTAGGTAATGCCGTCACCCAGATTTTTGGTGACGGTAATATGGTTGTAACCAGTTTTGGTGAAGTCGGTACACATAAACTGGCGGCGCTGGCGGTTATTTCGATTGTATTGGGCTTTATCATCTTTGGCGGTATTCGACGTATTGCTAATTTTACCCAAGTTGTCGTACCCTTTATGGCGTTGGGTTATGTGATTATGGCGCTGATCGTGGTCTTTCTTAACCTAGATAAAGTCCCAGGCGTGTTTAGTTTAATTCTTTCTGATGCCTTTACGGCTCAAGCCGGTTTTGGTGCAGCTATCGGCTGGGGGGTAAAGCGGGGAATTTACTCTAACGAAGCGGGACAAGGTACAGGACCACATGCCGCCGCCGCCGCAGAAGTAGATCACCCGGCACAGCAAGGCTTAGTGCAAGCGTTTTCAGTGTATGTTGATACGTTGTTTGTGTGTACCGCGACAGCTTTAATGATTTTAATTACTCAGCAATATAATGTGGTGGGCGAGTTACCTGCCGGCCAATTTATTGTACAAAACGTGGCAGCAGATACCGCGGTCAGCTCAGCAGCCTTTACGCAATTAGCACTGAACAGTGTCTTTGGTCATTTTGGCCAGATTTTTGTTGGTTTAGCGTTATTCTTCTTCGCGTTTACCACTATTTTGGCTTACTACTACATTACCGAAACCAATGTAACCTATCTGAATCGGGTGTTTAAAAATCGCCTGCCTTTAGTGTTATTTAAAGTGATTTTAATGTCTATGGTGGCTTATGGTACGGTTAATGCCTCAGGCTATATCTGGGCTATTGGCGATATCGGTGTTGGCCTAATGGCATGGATTAACGTGCTGGGCATTTTGGTTATTTTCTTTATTCATAAACCAGCTATTTTATGTTTAAAAGATTACGAAGATCAGAAAAAAGCGGGAGGGCCGATTACGTTTGATCCGGTTAAACTGGGTATTAAAAACGCGACTTTTTGGGAAAAACGGCTTGCGAAACAGCAAGCAGAAAACAATATACCTCCCAATACAAAACCCTAATTCGTTAGTGAGTCTGCTTAATGAGCCCTGATCTATGTCGGGGCTTTTTTTTAGGTTAAGCTAAATAAATATTTCTTTTGCTGACGTTCTCGGAGACATCTATGTTTGAACTTTATATAGCCAATAAAAATTATTCATCTTGGTCTTTACGCCCGTGGTTGCTGATGCAGCATTTAGCGATCCCCTTTACTGAACATTTAGTCACCTTTGCGGATCACGATAGTTTTAGCCGGTTTCGCTCTTTTTCGCCTAGTGGTAAGGTGCCTTGTTTGATACAAAATGCAGGACACCCAGGATCAGACTCAGAATTAAAGCATGTCGTGATCTGGGATTCGTTGGCTATTACCGAGTATTTGTATGAGAATTATAACGCCGTGTGGCCTGCGGACAAAGGTTCGCGCGCCTGGGCGCGTTGTGCTAGTGCAGAAATACATGCCAATTTTAATGCATTACGATCAGTGTGCAGTATGAACTGTGGCCTTCGTATTCAACTGCATGCGCAATCACCGGCCTTAATACGCGATTTGGCTAGGCTAGATGAATTACTCAATGAGGGATTAACAACATTTGGCGGCCCTTTCTTAGCAGGGCCAACATTTACCGCGGTTGATGCATTTTATGCGCCCGTAGCCTTTCGGTTGCAAAGCTATGGCATTTCGCTGTCAGCATCTGCCATGCAGTATATTAACTTGTTACTAAGTTTACCGGGTATGCAAACGTGGTATCAACAAGCATTAGCGGAGCCTTGGATTGATCAAGCCCATGACGAAGAAATCGGCCAGTATGGTAAAATCACAGCGGATTTGCGTCATGGACTGGTAAAATCGGTTTAGTCTACGCCAATAAAACCGCCTGTTTGATGCGCCCACAGTTGTGAATAAATACCGCCGGAGGCAATAAGTTCTGCATGCGTGCCTTGCTCAACAATATTGCCTTGGTCTAAAACAATTAAGCGATCCATTTGTGCAATGGTTGATAAGCGGTGGGCAATCGCGATCACCGTTTTATTTTCCATGAGCGTATTTAAGCTAGCTTGAATGGCTGCCTCAACCTCTGAATCGAGCGCGGAGGTCGCTTCATCTAAAATAAGTACAGGGGCATTTTTTAATAGTACGCGCGCAATGGCAATACGCTGGCGCTGCCCACCCGATAATTTAACGCCGCGCTCACCAACTTGGGCATCTAAGCCTTTATTGCCTTTTAAATCGGTTAAATCTTGAATAAACAAGGTGGCTTCTGCTTGCTCCGCTGCGGTTAACAGCTCTTGCTCCGTAGCATCAGGCTTGCCGTAACTAATGTTATCGCGCACCGAGCGGTGTAACAATGAGGTATCCTGCGTTACCATCGCAATGTGTTTACGTAAACTTTCTTGAGTAACCTTACTGATATCTTGGCCATCAATTAAAATTCGGCCAGATTCAACATCATAAAAGCGCAATAACAAATTAACCAACGTCGATTTACCTGCGCCTGAACGACCAACCAGGCCAATTTTTTCACCCGGTTTTATGTCGAGTGACAGCGCGGCGAGCACTGGCGCTTTGTCATTCTCGTTAATCGCCTTACCATAATTAAAGCTAACAGCATCAAAACGAATAGCGCCCTGTGTCACCTGCAACGAGGTCGCCTCTGGCGTATCTTGTACTTTTGCGGGCTGTGACAAGGTGGCAATGCCATCTGCAACCGTACCAATATTCTCAAACAAGCTACTGACTTCCCACATGATCCATTGTGCCATGCCATTTAAGCGCAGGGCTAAGCTTACGGCGATAGCAATAGCACCGACAGTAATGGCACTTCCCGCCCACAAATATAACGAGAGGGCTGCAACACTAAATACTAATAGATAGTTTAAGGTTTGTACCGACACACTTAGGCCAGTGGCTAAACGCATTTGCTGATATACCGGCTTTAAAAAAACTTCCATACTGTCGCGGGCATACGCCTCTTCGCGTTGCGTGTATGAAAACAGTTTTATCGTATTAATGTTGGTATAGCTGTCAACGATACGTCCTGTCATTTCAGAGCGTGCATCAGCTTGTGCGGTAGACACACGCTTTAAGCGGGGGACAAAATACAATTGTAAGGCGATATAAAACACTAACCAGATCAGCATTGGGATAATCAGCCGCAAATCAGCATCGGCGACAAAATAGAGCATGGCGGAAAAATACACCAATACATACACCAGCACATCCAATAATTTCATCACGGTCTCACGTACTGCTAACGACGTTTGCATGACTTTGGTGGCGATGCGGCCGGCAAAATCGTTTTGATAAAAACTGACACTCTGTCGCAGTAAATAACGATGCGCTTGCCAACGTATAGACATGGGGTAATTGCCCAATAGGGTTTGATGTACCAGCGCAGAATGGAAAAGCGTGAGTACCGGTAACAGTACCACCGTGACTAAACCCATCCAAATCAAGGTGGCCCGTTCTTCACTAAAAAAACTGTCAGGGTTTTTGGTCACTAACCAATCGACCAATTGGCCCATAAAACTAAATAAAGATACCTCTAAGATGGCTAAAATAGCTGAGCTGATTGACATAACAATCAGTGGCCAGCCCATACCTTTTGTATAATGGCGGCAAAACGCAATCAAGCCAGTAGGCGGTTGTGTTGGCTCATGTTCAGGAAAGGGGCGGGTTAAACGTTCAAAAAAACCAAGCATTTGAGGTATCCATCTAGTTAAAACAAGCAAGTACAGAGTGTGCTAACGGTAGTCAAGGTTATTGTATCTGATTATCAACACGATTGCTGACCATAAAAAAGTAGAGTAGGTACGTTTAGCTCTCTCAGTTGGTTGGGCGGCTTGCCCAAAAAGCGCGTATAATGGCGTAACATTTAGTTCGCGCTAACACATCTTTTTACATCAACGCCACGTAAACACACCACAAACTTGAGTTTTACTGACGTTGCCCCAATTAATTTGGCGCTGTTGTCTTCCTTATTGAGATTATTCATGAGTATTAAATTAGTTACCTCAACGATTTTACCCACGCCTTTTGCTGAATTTCGTTTACATGGATTTGAAGCGAAAAATGGTAAAGAGCATGTCGCGTTAACACTGGGAGACATTACCACTGACGAACCCGTACTGTCCCGTGTGCATTCAGAGTGTTTGACGGGTGATGCCTTATTTAGTCTGCGCTGCGATTGTGGCCCACAATTAGAAGCTGCAATGAAGAAAATTGCAGAGGTAGGACGTGGCGTGATTTTATATTTGCGCCAAGAAGGGCGTGGCATTGGTCTTATTAATAAGATCCGTGCCTATGCAGAACAAGATAAAGGCTTAGATACGGTAGAAGCGAATGAAATTTTAGGGTTTTTGCCAGACCAACGCGAGTATGATATTGCGGCAGCGATGTTTGACCAGCTTGGGGTAAAACACGTTCGTTTATTAACCAATAATCCACGCAAGCTGAATGCATTGCAAGAAGCGGGGGTTAATGTGGTAGAACGTGTACAACACCGTGTCAAAACCACAGCGCATAGCCATCGCTATCTCGCGACAAAAGCGGCAAAAATGGGACATATGGAGTAACATTGTGCACGGTTGCCAATAATAACGCTGTGTTAAACAGCTAAAATTAATACATTGCTTAGGCAGTACAGACGGCTAACTTTTAGTGATATCAGCTTAATTCCCACTAAAAGTTAGTGATATACTGCTGGCACTCTATTTATGTGTGGCCTGGAAGTATGATACCAACGCTTAATCCGGAGCTGGCATTAGATGCCAGCGTTGTTGCCTTCACCAAAGCCTTAGTGAATGCCGGTTTTACTGGTGATATTGAAACCCAGTACGCCAGTCGATTAGCCGTAGCTACGGATAACAGTATTTATCAGGCATTACCGCAAGCTGTTTTACTCCCACGCAGCACCGATGATCTGGTTATTATGACCTCGCTGGCGCAAACGTCGAGCTTTACGCATCTCAAATTTAGCCCGCGCGGGGGGGGAACCGGGACCAATGGCCAAGCATTAACTGAGCATATCGTGGTCGATTTATCGCGGCACATGCGGCAGATATTAGAGCTTAACCTGCAAGAGCGTTGGGTAAGAGTGCAAGCCGGCGTGATTAAAGATCAACTTAATGCGTTTTTAAAACCCTATGGATTCTTCTTCGCACCTGATTTATCGACATCTAATCGAGCAACCATCGGTGGGATGATCAATACCGATGCCTCGGGCCAAGGTTCCTTAGTGTATGGGAAAACCAGTGATCATGTTTTGGCACTTAAAACGGTATTGATTGATGGTAATGTGTTAAATACGCATAAGATGTCTACTTTTGAGGCTGAACACCGTGCTGAACTGCCAAACAGCATTGGTCGAATTTATCAGCAAGTGCTTAAAACCTGTCGTGACAATCGTGCAGACATCTTAGAAAAATTTCCTCGGCTAAACCGTTTCCTTACCGGATACGATTTAGAACATGTGTTTAATGATGATCTTTCTGAATTTGATTTGTCGCGCGTGATCACCGGCTCCGAGGGGTCTTTAGGCTTTGTGGCTGAAGCTAAACTGACGATTACGCCTATCGCTAAGTATAAATGTCTGGTCAATATTCAATACGATAGCTTTGAAAGCGCCTTACGCAATTCACCGTTTTTAGTTGAGGCACAAGCGACGTCGGTAGAGACCATGGACAGTAAGGTACTCAACTTAGCACGTACCGATATTATTTGGCATCAGGTAAAAGACTTTATCGCCGATATTCCTGGCAAGACCATGTTGGGTCTAAATATTGTGGAATATAACACCGAAGATGAAGCTGATATTACCGATAAATTAGCACGATTAACAGCCCGTTTAGATGCGGCTATTGCCGCAGAAGAGGCAGGCATTATAGGGTATCAGATAACCTTTGATCCGGCTGCGATCAGTGCTATTTACGCCATGCGTAAAAAATCTGTTGGGTTATTGGGTAACACGCCCGGTCGGCAAAAGCCGTTGGCATTTGCCGAAGACACTGCCGTGCCACCTGAAAATTTAGCCGATTTTATTCTAGAATTTCGGGCGCTGTTAGATAAGCATGGTTTGCATTATGGCATGTTTGGTCACGTCGATGCCGGGGTGCTACACGTTAGGCCAGCACTCGATTTATGCGATCCTGAGCAAGAAAAATTGTTGCGAACCCTCTCAGATGACGTGGTGGCACTTACCGCAAAATACGGCGGGTTAATGTGGGGCGAACATGGCAAAGGCTATCGTAGCGAGTATGGCCCTGCATTTTTTGGTGAATCGCTGTTTACTGAGCTTCGAAAAATTAAAGCCGCGTTTGATCCACGTAATCGAGTCAATCCGGGGAAAATATGCACGCCGCTAGCCAGTGCCGATCGCTTAGTCAGTGTTGATGATCAAAAGCGGGCTTGGTTTGATAAGCAAATCCCCGTAGCTGTGAAAGACAGTTTTGACAGTAGTTTAAACTGTAATGGCAATGGCTTATGTTTTAATTACGAAGAAAGCTCCCCCATGTGTCCCTCAAGTAAGATCACTAAAGATCGTCGACACAGTCCCAAGGGGCGAGCAGGTTTAATGCGCGAGTGGCTAAGGCTTATGCAACTACAGGGCGTGGATGTGTTAGCCAGCGAGCAGCAATTAAATGAAAAAGGTCAGGGGATCACCGCACTTTGGCAGAAATTACAGAACAGCTGGTCAAAACGTCAGGGAGAGCCTGATTTCTCGCATGAAGTAAAAGAGGCGATGGACGGCTGTTTAGCCTGTAAGGCCTGTGCTGGGCAGTGTCCAGTAAAAGTTGATGTGCCGACCTTTCGCGCACGATTTTTGCAGCTTTATCATAGTCGGTACCTGCGCCCGGCTAAAGACTATGTGGTAGCAAATATTGAGCGAACCGCGCCCTTGTTAGCCAAGATGCCGAGTATGGTAAATTTCTTTTTGAAGCGCTCTTTAGTTCAAAAAGGTTTAGCGCAGGGTGTTGGCTATGTGGATACGCCGTTATTGTCTGTACCTACTTTGGCTGAACGCGTTCAAGAACGTTATCGTTTTGACTTAGCGGAGTTAACAGCACTTAGCGCCAGTGAGCGGGCAAACACGGTATTGTTGGTACAGGATCCCTTTACCAGCTTCTATGAAGCTGATTTAGTGGCAGACGCTCTCGCGCTATTAGAGAAATTAGGCTTCAATCCTATCTTATTACCCTTTTTACCCAATGGTAAACCGCAGCATGTAAAAGGATTTTTGCGTGAATTTGCGCAAACGGCCAAAACTGCTGCCGAGTTTTTCAACCAATTGCACGCGTTAGATTTACCTTTACTTGGCTTAGATGCGTCACTGGTGTTAGTGTACCGTGATGAGTACAACAAAGCACTTGGCTCGCAGCGGGGCGATTTTCACGTACAGCTTTTCCACGAGTGGTTGCAAGGAAAACCGTTACCTACAGTGGCAAACAGCAACGAGTTTGCCTTATTGGCGCATTGTACCGAAAAAACAGCCTTACCGGCGACAGAGAAAGCTTGGCAACAGATTTTTGAGCGCATGGGGCTAGTGTTGAAGCCCGTTAGTGTGGGTTGCTGTGGCATGGCAGGAACTTATGGCCATGAAAAGCAGCAATTAGAAAACAGTAAGGCCCTGTTTGAATTAAGTTGGCGTAAACCTGTAGAACACTATGGTAATGCGCGTTTATTGGTTACGGGGTTCTCTTGTCGTAGTCAGGTTAAACGTTTAGTGGGCGATAAACCGCGCCACCCATTACAAGCGTTGCTTGCGTTACTCTAGGATGTGTCAAAAATAGCGCTTTTAAAAAGTCGTTTATGTAGCGCCAATACAGTTAAAATGTCTCACTTCAATAGTGAGCACAAATAAAAATACCCAGCATAAGCTGGGTATTTTTATTTCATACTATAACGTCGTTAGAAACGGTAAATACCTTTTACATAATAGTAGCCACCATTGATCCCCATGGGTGAGGTTTCAAAATATTTGGCGCCCAAAATGCTGCTAAAGTCTGCAGGTAAACGTTCTGGTTTCGCATCAAACAGATTTTGCGCACCCGCCGCAACGGTAAAACTGTCATTTAAGTGATAAGCCACTTCTACATCAAAGGTGACTTTCGCTGAGCCTTGGCCTACTAAACCTGGATCATCTGCGTGCACGCCTTGGAAACTGCCATAATAGTTAGTGCGGACAAACATATCCACATCTTGCCATTGTTGGTTCCAGCCTAAAGTGGCACGGTGATCAGGTAAATCGTTTTCAAGACGAGACACCTTAAAGGGGCCGGTTACCGCAGTAAAGCTTTTCACTTCGGTATCTGTCCAGTTATACGCTAAGCTGAATGTGCTGCGACCATCTAATAAACTTGTGCTGTAGTTTGCCACTAAATCGAGACCACGTGTCGAGGTATCAAAATCGTTGGTTAAGAAAGTAACTTGCGATAACGATTCAACACCTCTAACACCGGCAGCGCGTAATGCATCACGATCGGCTTGGCTAACAGCAAACTCCGCAGATTGACCAATACGATCTTCTACTTCAATTTGGAATAAATCAGCTGTGAAGAAGAAGTTACCGCCACTGTATACTAAGCCTAACGCAAAGCTTTGTGATTCTTCTGGGGTTAATTCTTTACCGCCTTTCAATAATGACACGGGGCTGGTGGGGGGTAATAAAGCGATATCGACAAGCTCGCCGCCAATTAACGCCGTACGCACGTTACGAACGTTGGTTTGACCAACGGTTGGGGCACGGAAGCCAGTACTATGCGAAGCACGAACCGCCCAATCATCGGTTAAACGATATTGACCAGTAATTTTGTAGTTTGTGGTATTGCCAAAGGTATCATAATCTTCAAAGCGTAGGGCCGCAGCCATTAATAACTTATCGGTAAACTCCGCTTCTACATCAACATAAGCTGCATAGTTACGACGGGTGTTTAACCCAGCATCATCTGGTTGAAAGCCCGGGAAACCATTAGAGCCATTTGTTAATTGGCTCACATAAGGGCCAATTTCCCACGATGCCACTTCGCCGGCGACAATTTCAAAACTTTCTTCGGTCCATTGTAATCCGCCCGCCACCGCCACATCGTTAGCTAAACCGGCATCAATGTATTTGACAAAATCGGCACCAAAGTTCTTTTCTAATTGAATGTACTTACCTGCTTCAAAATCAGTAGGGGTTTCAGGCCCTAATGAGGCATTAACCGTGTTAATAATTTTGAAGGTAGATTCGTTACGACCGACAGAGCCCGAGAAATCATAAAACACGCCTTGGAATAAACCCGATTTAAATTCGCCTTTCGTCCCTGCTGTTAACGAGGTATCAGCAATATTACCACCAAAGTTTGGCGTAAAGCCGCCCGGAAACATAGAGAAGAAGGTAAAGCAATTGTCGGGTAACGCGGCCACAGCCGCCGTTATTTGATTATGGTTTAAGCCTGAAATGGGTACATTACTACAATTGCCTAAACCAGCAGTATCAACCACTTCTAAGGTTTCGCCGCCATCATTAGAAAATACGCCACCTCGCGTGTGCGGATTACGATAGTAAAAACCGCCTGTTACATCACGCTCAGAGTAGTTACCAAAAATATAGGCTTCACGGTCATTACCTAAATCTAGGCCAGCATTACCGAAAAGTGTAATGTCATCTTTGATTTTCGGTGAACCCCATACTTGCGCAATAGGTGCGACAAACGGGTTACCTGCATCAATTAATGCCTGTGCATCACCACGTTGTACACTGCGGCTGGTAGCATCGGCATTTTTATATTGCATGCTCAGGTTAACAAAACCATTGTCGGTTAACGGCATACCCACGTTAGCAGCAATTTCGGTAGAGGTGCCATCGCCAGCATAAAATTCACCTTGTTTAACTTCTATGCTGCCACCATCGGCGGCATCTTTTAATACAAAGTTAATTACCCCGGCAATAGCGTCTGAGCCGTATTGTGCTGCGGCGCCATCTCGTAACACTTCAACTTGTTTTAATGCAATCCCTGGGATCACGGAGATATCTGGGCCTTGTGCACCATCGTTCAAGCCCCCACCCAAAAAGGTAATAACGGAAGCACGGTGACGACGTTTGCCATTTAATAAAATTAAGGTACTGTCAGAAGATAAACCCCGTAAGTTAACCGGACGGATCATCGTGGCAGCATCACTAATCGGGGTGGTTTGCACGTTTAAAGAGGGCACAGTCGTGGTAAGCATATTCAGCATATCACTGCTACCACTCTTCATTAATTCATCCCCGCCGATAATATCTACCGGTACTGGTGAATCGGCGATAGAACGTGGTGCAGAGCGGGTACCTACCACAGCTATTTTTTCAACTTTTGCCTCTGCTGCAGCGTCTTCTTGTGCCATAACCGAGGTGGAGTATACGCCGAAGGCTAAACTGGAGGCTAACGCATATTTAACTGCCCGGCTTACCGGGGTATAGTAGTTCGCTTTTTTCATGGTTTTTCCTGGATAAATTGTTTACATTTTTGTTTAGACTTTGGTAAGTCTTTTAGTCAACGTGCGGACGTATCGCTATAATTTTTGACGTCTACTTAACCATATTTTATTCCAAGCCTGCTGTCTATCCTATTTTTAGGGCATTTTAACGTGGGCGTTGTTTTTTTGAACAACTCTTAAACGATAAAGGGTACAAACTTTGCATTCTTCAACACATTCACAACCCGTGTCGGATCCATTAGTGATTTATCCGATCAATCCCGCTGATTTTGCTGCTGTCGTAACACTGGCGAATCATGTTCATGGCGCAGGCTATTTAACTGAAAAAGCATTAGCAGATATTGTGCAACAAGGGATTAAACAGCAGTTATCGGCCTGCTTTTTAGCAAAAATAGCGCAACGCGTTGTGGGGTATCGTATCAGTTTTGCCGCAGGACAATGGCAGCCAGATAAGTGGTGCTCCCCTTCGGCGTGGCCAGTGGCTATTGAGGACATGGCGTATTTTAAATCGGTGGCCGTGCATCCGGATATGCAAGCGCAGGGGATAGGCCAAGCTTTACTGCAACGTTCTATTCAGGTATTAAAACAGCAAGGGGCGAAAGCAGGTTTGGCACATTTATGGTGCCAGTCACCCCATAACAGTGCAGTTCGCTATTTCAGTAAAGCCGGAGGACAATTGATCAATCGACATGAAAATCGCTGGCAGCATTTATCTGCGCAAGGGTATCATTGCCCACGTTGTGGCAAAGTATGTTGTTGCAGCGCTGCAGAAATGGTGTTGCAATTTACTGAATAAATAAGAGAGACAGGGAATACATGAATTTTTGGCCTGAGTTTTTAGTTATTGCGACAGCGCATTTGTTAGCTGTCGCAAGTCCGGGACCTGATTTTGCGATAGTGTTACGCTATGCAGTCCGCTTTGGTAGAAAAACTGCTATTTACGCCAGTCTAGGGATTGGCTGCGCGATCTTGTTACATGTCACTTACTCACTGGTGGGGATTGGGGTATTAATTAAAACCACCCCGTGGTTATTTCAATTACTGACCATTTTGGCCGCATTGTATTTAATTTATCTTGGACAGGGCGCGATTCGTTCTAAAGCCCCTGCGTTAAGCGCTACGGCAGAATTAACCGCAGCTCATAGTGAACTGCCGCGTAAACGTTCTGCTTTTATTGCCGGTTTTATCACAAATGGGCTAAATCCCAAAGCGACCTTATTTTTTCTTTCGCTGTTTGCGGTAGTGATATCGGCGCAAACGCCTTTACTTTATAAAGCCTTTTACGGGGTTTATATGGCGGTGGCTACTGCGGCGTGGTTTACGTTATTGTCTTGCTTGTTAACCCAAGGCAAAGTAAGGCAATTTCTGCTGGCAAAAGGGTTTTGGTTTGATCGCTTAATGGGCATATTACTTTTATTGCTCGCCGGACATTTATTATTTAGCAGCATCTGAAAATAGCGCAAAAAAGGATGTTTTCGGGTTTTCGCATTGAGTTACTGGCACCAATCGCTATAATGCGCTCCGGTTTCATGTGCTGACTCTGATTTATCTGTCAGCCTATTCCCAGTTTAGCGTTGGTAAGCCAGTGAGCTTACCAACGCATTGTAATAACATTTTTGCACTGGATTTACGATCCAGCCGCGCAAGAGGATAAAGTATGTTTGTTGTTGCCGCCTTATATAAATTTGTTGACTTACCTGACTATGAATCACTTCGTGAACCCTTGTATAACCAGTTGGTAATGCACAAGGTAAAGGGTACGTTGTTACTGGCTGCAGAAGGGATCAACGGCACCATTTCAGGTTCACGTGCAGGGATTGATGCGGTGAAAAGCTTTTTAGAAGCGGATCAACGTTTTGTTGGTATGAGCTATAAAGAATCTTTTGCTGATGAACAAGCGTTTTATCGAACTAAAGTAAAACTCAAGAATGAAATTGTGACAATGGGCGTACCCGGCATCGATCCGAAACACATTGTGGGTACCTATGTTAAAGGTGAAGCATGGAACCAGTTAATTAGCGATCCTGACACCCTATTAATTGATACCCGTAACGATTATGAAGTGGCCATTGGGACTTTTGAGGGAGCGATTAATCCCAACACCACCAATTTCCGTGAGTTTCCACAATGGGCTGCAGAGAACCTTGATAAAACAAAACATAAAAAAGTGGCGATGTTTTGTACCGGTGGGATCCGTTGTGAAAAATCTACTGCCTTTTTAAAAGCACAAGGTTTCGCCGAGGTTTATCATTTAGATGGCGGTATTTTAAAGTATTTAGAAGACATGCCAGAAGAGCAGAGTAAATGGCAAGGTGAATGCTTTGTTTTTGATCAACGTGTTGCGGTTAAGCATGGTTTAGCGCAAGGCAGTTATGATCAATGTTACGCTTGTCGCATGCCGCTGTCTGTGAGCGATATGGCTTCTGAACAATATGTGAAAGGATTAAGTTGCCCACATTGTTATGAAACCACCAGTGATGAGCAAAAGGCCGCGTTTGCCGAACGGCAACGTCAAGTTGAATTGGCGAAACAGCGTGGTGAAAAACATATACGTGACGGAAAATTTGAGTAGCCGCAGGATTTTTCCACTAAAACCAGTCTAAAGGCTGGTTTTTTTATGCCTACGAAGGCTGTGATTATTCTATTTAATCGAATGGTTAATCAGCATTATTGCGATTTTAGTTTTAGTTAATTGCTATATGATCCTCTACAGACAATGAAAGCGGCTAGCTCAATCTAACCTTAACCGCTTAAGTGTGCATACGTTTTTATCACGATATTGCCTTAATGAATTATTGGAGAATAGTATGAAAAAATTATTAATCGCTGCTTCGCTAGCCGCCTTAATGACGTTACCCGCGAAAGCCGCTGAATATGTGATTGATACTGAAGGGGCACACGCCTTTATTCAATTTAAAATTAGTCATTTAGGCTATAGCTGGTTATATGGCCGCTTTAACACCTTTTCAGGTGATTTTAATTATGATGCTAATAATCTTACTGCATCAAAAATCCAACTGACTATTGATACTAATAGTGTTGATTCAAATCACACCGAACGCGACAATCATTTGCGTAGCGCTGATTTTTTAAATGTGAGTGTACATCCCACCGCCACGTTTGTAAGCACTAAAATAGTACCTAAAGCAGATGACTCTTTTGACTTACATGGTAATTTAACCTTAAACGGCGTTACAAAAGAAGTAGTGATTGCCGCAGAAAAATTAGGTGAGGGTACTGATCCTTGGGGTGGGTATCGTGCAGGGTTTGCCGGCACCACCACGTTAGCGCTGAAAGATTTCGCGATAAAAACGGATTTAGGGCCGGCATCTGCCACGGTACAGCTTGATCTTACGGTCGAAGGTATCCGCAAGTAAGCCTTATACTGCTAGATATAACCAAAGCGTGTTGACGTTTACAGGTTGTTTATGAAGCTGTAGTCAGCAGATCTGACTACAGCTGAGCAAGCTGATTAGCTAATTCACGCCGCGCATCAATAAAGTCTTGTTCGTCACTCAAATAATTGGCAATGTCAGCATAAAGTGCACGCGCCTTTTGCGATTCTCCCTCGCGGACATAAAGTTGGGCTAAGCGTAATTTAGCACGTGGTATGCGCGTTTGCTGGCTGCCTTCGTAATATCGTAAGTAATGCTCTAGCGCTTGGATCCCTTCTTTTTGGTAACGACCGCTAAATACCGCCAATCGACCAATTTGAAACTGCGCGCTTTGTTGTTGGCTGGGATCGTTTAACAACGGCAAAACTTTCATGTAGGTTTGTTGTGCAGCCAAATGCGCTCGCTGCTGTAATAATAAGGCAGCCTTGCGAAGTAATAAATCTGTGTTATTCGGCGTAAAGTGCAGTTGTTGATCAAGCAGTTGCATAGCATCGTTGATCCGATCCTCATTTACTGCAATCGTCACTTGGGCAAGTACACCTTGAATGACATCTATACTGCCAAGCTGTATTGCTTGTTGTAAAGCCAGTTCCTTGCTCCCGCCGACATTAGCGGGCGCTGTTTGATAAAAACTGACTAACGCATGTTGAGCCTGAAAGTTCGTCGGTGCAAGGGCAACGGCTTTTTGTAAGAGCGCCAACGCATCACTGGCGCGTTTACGGGCATTAAATACACTGCCAGTATTCGCGAGCACAAATTTATTGAGCGCTGCTTGCGTAATAATGGCACTGTGCTCGGGATGTTCTCGCATCAGTGCGTCGAGTAATGTATTGGCTTCTTCTAAAAATTGCTGTTGGATCAAGGTGCGAACTTGCAACAGCATGATATCTGGATCTTGTCGAGCAGATGGGGTAGCTGCGATATCCGTTAACAACTGCTGGTAACGGGCTTGCTCAAATAATTGTTGCAGCTCAGCAGGCACAGCGGCCGTTGCCGGCAGGCTAATTAGCAGCGAAAATAACACAGATTTCATCATTTTGAAGGCAATAATTATAGATAAATTGATATGCTAATTTTGCGCGAAATAGTCAAAAATAGCTATGTTATTTAGGAATTTCTATACTGATAGTACTCAGTGGCACGCTGCAGCAAGGAAGAAATTCACCACGACGCACAAAGGCGAGCGGTTCTTGTAAATAACGCACTTCGCCAGAAAGCAGTTTACAACGGCATGCACCGCAAAAGCCCTCTCGACAGTGGAAATTCACAGATTGTTGATGTTGCTCTAAAAATTCGAGCAAATTACGCTGGCCACTGCCGTAGGGAAGTGGCGCTTGCGCATTAATAATGACATCAGGCATTGACGTTACAGATCAAAATCGCCGAATTCATCACTATCAACTTCGTTATCAATTTGCCCTACAAGGTAAGAACTAATTTCAGACTCTTGTGGTGCAACTTGCACGTTATCAGAAACTAACCACGTATTGATCCATGGAATAGGATTTTGCGTTGTGGCAAAACGGGGTTTTAAGCCAACTGCCTGCATTCGGCTGTTGGTAATGTATTCAACATATTGACAGAGAATATCTTTATTTAAACCGATCATGGAACCGTCTTTAAACAAGTACGCCGCCCAATCTTTTTCCTGCTCGGCTGCCAACATAAAAATGGCATAGGCGTCATCTTCACATTCACGTGCTATCTCAGCCATTTCTGGATCGTCATCACCACTGGCCATAATATTAAGAATGTGTTGCGTACCCGTAAGATGTAATGCTTCATCGCGGGCAATTAGGCGAATAATCTTGGCATTACCTTCCATCAATTCACGCTCAGCAAACGCAAAGCTGCAAGCAAAGCTGACATAAAAGCGGATCGCTTCTAATACATTAACTGACATTACGCAAAGGTACAGACGCCTTTTCAGCTCACGTAGAGTAATCGTCTCCGTTTTGCCATTGATAGTATGCACCCCCTCGCCACAACGCTGATACAGGTTAATACCATCAATCAAGGCATCGTAGTAACGGGTCACATCTTGCGCACGATCTAAAATTTTCTCGTTCAACATAATGTCGTCAAACACTTTATGCGGTTCAGCACTGATGTTGCGTACAATATGTGTGTAGCTTCTACTGTGAATCGTTTCACTGAACGCCCAGGTTTCAATCCACGTTTCGAGTTCAGGAATTGATACGATCGGTAGCAGCGCCATATTTGGTGAACGGCCCTGCACCGAGTCGAGTAGTGTTTGGTATTTTAAGTTACTTAAAAATATATGTTTTTCATGTTCAGGTAATTGTTGAAAATCAATCCGATCTTTACTGACATCAATTTCTTCAGGACGCCAGAAAAAGCTCAATTGTTTTTCGATTAACTTTTCAAAAATGGGGTATTTCTGCTGATCATAGCGAGAAACATTTACAGCATGACCGAAGAACATTGGCTCTTTAAGTTGATCATTAATATCGCGATTAAAAGTAGTATACGCCATGGTGTTAAGTGTTCCTGAAAAACATGTTTTAAAGTAATGAGTTAAATTTTACATGCACCGCCAGCACAACCATCATCCTCGGCAGCTGCCGCTTTGATATCGTCCTGAATATCTGATGCACCATCACGGGTATTATGGTAATACATCGTTTTAACGCCTAGCTTGTACGCATTTAATAAATCTTTAAGCAGCACTTTCATAGGCACTTTACCGCCTTCAAATTTACCCGGATCGTAATTGGTATTCGCCGAGATAGTTTGGTCGATAAATTTCTGCATGATGGCAACTAAGGTTAAGTACCCATCGTTTGAAGGAATATCCCAAAGCAGCTCATACTGATCTTTCAAGCGTTCGTATTCTGGCACCACTTGCTTTAAGATCCCGTCTTTACTGGCTTTTACGCTAATATGGCCACGTGGCGGTTCAATACCATTGGTGGCATTAGAAATTTGCGACGAGGTTTCTGAAGGCATTAATGCCGACAAAGTCGAATTACGTAAACCATATTGTTGAATGTCTTTACGTAATTGCTCCCAATTTAGATGCAAAGGTTCCTGACAAACTTTATCTAAATCTTTCTTGTAGCTATCGATTGGCAAAATACCTTGTGCATAAGTCGTTTCGTTAAATTTAGGGCAGGGACCACGTTCTTGCGCTAACTTCACGGAGGCTTTTAACAGATAATATTGAATGGCTTCAAAGGTTCTGTGTGTTAAACCATTTGCTGAACCGTCTGAATATTTCACGCCATGCTTAGCAAGGTAATAAGCATAGTTAATTACGCCCACACCTAAGGTACGCCGAGCAATAGAGGCAGAGTAGGCCGCGGGGATCGGATAATCCTGGTAATCCAGCAAACTGTCTAATGAGCGAACGGCTAGCTCGGCAAGCTCTTCTAATTCCTGTAAATCTGTTATGGCGCCTAAGTTAAACGCCGATAAGGTACAAAGCGCAATTTCGCCATCGGGATCGTTGACATGCGATAACGGTTTAGTTGGCAATGCAATTTCTAAACAAAGATTACTTTGTCGCACAGGTGCCAGCTCCGGATTAAAGGGGCTGTGCGTGTTGCAATGATCCACGTTCTGTAAGTAGATACGCCCGGTACTCGCCCGTTCCTGCATAAATAATGTGAATAACTCAATGGCTTTAATCCGTTTTTTACGGATTTTGCTATCGGCTTCGTATTTTACATAGAGAGATTCAAACCGTTCCTGATTTTCGAAAAAGGCATCATACAATCCAGGCACATCAGAGGGGCTGAACAACGTAATGTAATCATCTTTGATTAAACGTTGGTACATTAACCGGTTAAATTGCACCCCATAATCTAAGTGCCGTACTCGGTTTTCTTCAACACCACGGTTATTTTTCAATACCAGTAAGGATTCCACTTCTAAGTGCCACAACGGGTAAAACAGGGTAGCCGCACCACCACGGACACCACCTTGCGAACAGCTTTTAACAGCAGTTTGAAAGTGTTTGTAAAAAGGAATACAGCCAGTGTGAAAGGCTTCACCGTTACGAATAGCACTGCCTAAGGCGCGGATACGGCCGGCGTTAATGCCAATCCCTGCGCGTTGGCTAACATATTTAACAATGGCGCTGGAGGTTGCATTGATAGAGTCTAAGCTGTCGCCACATTCAATCAGTACACAGGAGCTAAACTGACGCGTTGGCGTACGAACGCCTGACATAATCGGCGTGGGTAACGAAATTTTAAACAGCGATGTTGCATCATAGAAACGGCGAACATAGTCTAAACGTTGACGCTTTGGATAATTAGCAAATAAACAGGCCGCTACGAGCATGTAAAGGAACTGCGCGCTTTCGTAGATCTCGCCGGTTACTCGGTTTTGCACCAAGTATTTGCCTTCTAACTGTTTTACCGCCGCATAGCTAAAATTCAAATCACGGCTATGATCGATAAAGCCATTTAACTGTTCAATCTCTTCTCGGGTGTAATCGGCTAAAATATGCGCATCATAGCGCTTAGCTTCAACCATTTTCACCACGTGTTGGTATAAATGTGGTGGCTCAAATTGACCATAGGCCTTTTTACGTAAATGAAACACAGCTAAACGTGCAGCCATGTATTGATAATCAGGCGTTTCTTTTGCAATTAAATCGGCCGCCGCTTTAATGATGGTTTCGTGAATATCAGACGATTTAATACCATCATAAAATTGAATATGCGATTTAAGTTCGACCTGTGAAACCGAGACGTTCGTCAAGCCTTCGGCCGCCCAGGTTATGACCCGATGAATTTTATCTAAATCCAGAGGTTCGCGCCGACCATCGCGCTTAGTCACAAAAAGAGTTTGAGTCATCGCTGAAGTGTTCCATTTCTTTTAAAATTTTGATTAACCGTGATTAGCGCACGGCGAGAAAATACACAGACGTTGCTGACGAATTACACAACATATAGGTGTATTTCAAAAGACGATCACAAGATAGTGTGTATTGAGTGATTTTGCAAGGGAAGGAAATAGGCAATTTTATGTGAAGTTGCAGCGGGTGAGTAGCTGCTAACCTGTGACATAGTGTGCCGAGTCTCGCCCAATTTAGGCAAGCTATTTTCGACAAAATTTACGTAAAAAATTATTTGTTCTATAAACGAGCGTTTTAAGTCCAACGGGTTATTTGGCCATCTTTTGATGGCCAAAAGGTAAAGCAGTTAACCGGGTTTTCGCGCCACAACAAAGTAATTGACGTCTAATCCTGCACCAAGCGTAAAGCTGTTGTTCAACGGATTAAAATGTAGACCAGTAGCGTCAACCAAGGATAATCCTGCATGTTCAATATCACGCATCAATACCGAGGGCTTTATAAACTTAGCATAATCGTGCGTGCCTTTGGGCACAAGGCGCAGCAGATATTCAGCACCCAAAATGGCAAACAAATAGGCTTTTGGAGTTTTATTAATAGTGGAAAAAATTAAGGTTGCCCCTGGCGCAGCTAAATCAGCACAAGCTTGAATCACAGATGCCGGATCTGGCACATGTTCAAGCATTTCCATACATGTCACAACGTCAAACGTGTTGGGATGCTGCAGGGCAAACGCTTCTGCGGTTGTTTGCTGATAGGCTATGCTCAAACCACTTTCTAACGCATGTAATTGCGCAACGTTTAAGCTTTCAGAGGCCATGTCAATAGCAGTTACCTTTGCCCCTGCGCGTGCCATGCTTTCGGCTAAAATACCGCCGCCACAACCAACGTCTATCACGTTACGGCCAAATAGACCGCCGAGTTGGTCGCTTATATAACCGAGGCGGGTGGGATTAAGTAAGTGCAAGGGCTTAAACTCGCCTTCAGGATCCCACCAACGGGCTGCAATCTCGTTAAATTTGGCAATTTCAGCCGGATCTACATTACTAGGTGTTGTCATGCGTTAAACCTTGTTGTTTTTCACTATTATAAAGCCTTGATCTGTTTAGGCAAAGGCGGCAATCTACGCAGCCAGCATAATCAGGCATGGCAAGGCGCTTTTTATGTGGTAGAATCCTGCGTTGTCTCGCGCTAAACAAAGGCAAGAAAAGCGAGTTATCTATCTGATTTAAGGGAAAATAACGTTTTATGACAGATCTGGCCAGAGAAATAGTCCCCATTAATATCGAAGAAGAATTAAAAAATTCTTACCTCGATTACGCGATGAGCGTCATTGTTGGCCGTGCCTTACCCGATGTTCGGGATGGTTTAAAGCCTGTGCACCGTCGTGTGTTGTTTGCCATGAAAGAACTGGGCAACGACTGGAACAAAGCTTATAAAAAATCGGCTCGTGTGGTCGGTGACGTTATCGGTAAATATCACCCACATGGTGATAGTGCGGTATACGATACAATAGTGCGGATGGCTCAGCCTTTTTCACTGCGTTATATGTTAGTAGACGGTCAAGGTAACTTTGGTTCAATTGATGGTGACTCAGCCGCAGCAATGCGTTATACCGAAGTACGGATGGCTAGAATTGCACATGAGTTACTTGCCGATCTGGATAAAGAAACGGTTGATTTTGTCCCTAACTATGACGGTACAGAATTAATCCCGGCAGTCTTGCCAACCAAAGTCCCTAATTTATTAGTCAATGGCTCCTCAGGTATTGCTGTGGGCATGGCGACCAATATTCCGCCACATAATCTGAATGAGATTATTGATGGCTGCCTTGCATTAATTGCCAACCCAGATATTGAATTGCATGAACTGATGCAGTTTATTCCAGGACCTGATTTTCCAACCGCAGCCATTATCAACGGCCGTAAAGGCATTGAAGAAGCCTATCGTACGGGCCGCGGCAAAGTGTATATTCGCGCAAAAACCTTTATTGAAACCGATGAAAAAACCGGCCGCGAAGCCATCATCGTTTATGAAATTCCGTATCAAGTTAACAAAGCACGCTTAATTGAGAAAATTGCTGAGTTAGTTAAAGAAAAGCGGATAGAGGGTATTTCCGCCTTACGTGATGAGTCTGATAAAGACGGTATGCGTATTGTGATTGAGCTAAAACGCGGTGAGTCAACCGATGTGATGCTCAATCAGCTTTATACCAACACCCAGATGCAAACGGTATTTGGCATTAACATGGTTGCGTTAGCAAACAATCAACCAAAATTGTTAAGCCTAAAAGAGATGTTAGAGTACTTTATTCTGCATCGCCGCGAAGTGGTAACGCGTCGTACCGTTTATGATTTACGCAAAGCACGTGATCGTGCGCACATCTTAGAAGGCTTAGCGATCGCGCTGGCTAACATCGATGAAATTATTGATTTGATCAAAAACTCAGCCAGTCCTGCGGAAGCAAAAGCTGGATTGGTTGCACGTGGCTGGCAACTGGGTGATGTGTCGGCTATGTTGGAACGGGCGGGTGAAAACGCCGCGCGGCCTGAATGGTTAGAGGCCCACTTTGGGATCCGTGATGGCTTATATTTCCTAACCGAGCAACAAGCCCAAGCCATTCTTGATTTGCGTTTGCATAAACTAACGGGCTTAGAGCACGACAAGATCCTTGCTGAATATAAAGAACTGTTGCAGTTGATCGCTGAGTTACTGCACATTTTGGCCAGTCCAGAACGCTTAATGGAAGTAATTTGCGAAGAATTAGCGGCCGTTAAAGCGCAATATGGTGACGCTCGTCGTACCGAAATCCAGGATAATATGCTGGATATCAATATGGAAGATTTGATCACCGAAGAAGACGTTGTCGTCACGTTATCTCACTTGGGTTATGCTAAGTATCAACCTATTACTGACTATGAAGCGCAACGTCGTGGTGGTCGTGGTAAAGCCGCCACCACCGTAAAAGACGAAGACTTTGTAGACAAACTGTTGGTTGCAAGCACGCATGATACGATCTTATGTTTCTCGAATCGTGGGCGCATGTACTGGATGAAGGTGTACCAATTGCCATTAGCCAGCCGCACGGCACGTGGCAAACCCATCGTCAACCTTTTACCGTTAGAAGAAGGCGAACGCATCAATGCTATTCTGCCGGTACGTGAATACGAAGAAGGAAAATATGTGTTTATGGCAACGGCCAATGGCACGGTGAAGAAAACGGCCTTAACGGAATATTCTCGGCCCCGTGCCAACGGTATTATTGCCGTTAATTTGAACGAAGGTGATCGCTTAATTGATGTCGGCATTACCGATGGCACTAATGAGATCATGCTGTTCTCTGATGACGGTAAAGTGGTTCGTTTCACCGAAGATCAGGTGCGCGGTATGGGTCGGACAGCAACAGGTGTTCGCGGCATTAAGCTAAGAGAAGGCGGTAGTGTTGTTTCACTGATTATTCCTAACGGTGAAGGCGCTATCTTAACCGTCACCGAAAACGGTTACGGTAAACGTACCTCACTTACTGAGTACCCCGCGAAGAGCCGCGCAACCCAAGGTGTGGTATCTATTAAAGTATCAGAGCGTAATGGTCTGGTAGTGGGCGCGGTACAAGTCGCTGAAAGTGATGAAATCATGATGATTTCTAACAAAGGAACCTTGGTTCGTACCCGTGTTAAAGAGGTGTCTGAAGTAGGGCGTAACACACAAGGTGTTATCCTGATCCGGACACAAGAAGGTGAGAAAGTGGTTGGCGTTGAACGGATTGATGAAATTCAGGACGAGCAAGCATTAGCCGCTTTAGCACAAGGTACGCCTCGTACACCAGATGTACAGGACAGCCAATTAGCACAAGATGTCGATGGTGAAGAAGAGTAACCCCTAAAAACGAGCGCTTTGGCGCTCGTTTTGTTTTTAAACAACAATAAAAATAATACGAAAAACAAAACCAAGGCCAGTTAACACCCCTAGAGATATAACAGCAATACTGTAACGCAGTTATCTAACTAAAAAGTGAGAGTAAAGAATGACCACCTATAATTTTTGTGCTGGCCCGGCCATGTTGCCGGTAGCGGTAATGCAACAGGCTCAGCAAGAATTTATTAACTGGCATGGCCAAGGCTGTTCGGTGATGGAAATAAGTCATCGTAGTAAACCTTTTATGACATTAGCCACCGAAGCCGAACAAGATTTACGTGATTTACTGGCAATTCCTGCACATTATAAAGTGCTCTTTATGCACGGTGGTGGCCGTGGCCAATTTTCTGCCGTGCCACTTAATTTATTGCAATCAGGTAAAACCGCTGATTATATTACATCGGGCGCCTGGTCTTTAGCTGCGGTGGAAGAAGCACAAAAATTTGGTCAGGTGCGAGCCCAAGATATTCGCCTCAAAACGACAGATCAATTACGTGGATTAGTTAACGCCGCTGATTGGCAATTACGTGATGATGCTGCCTATGTGCATTGCTGTCCAAATGAGACCGTCGATGGCATAGAGTTTACAGATTTACCTGTTACAGCAGCCCCCATCGTGGCTGATTTATCTTCAACCATTTTATCTAGGCCCATTGATGTAAATCGCTACGGGGTGATTTATGCCGGCGCGCAAAAAAATATTGGCCCGTCAGGTTTAACGCTGGCCATCGTACGTGAAGATTTGTTACCGGCTAAAAACGCTGCCATCCCAGCCGTGTTAGATTATCGCTTAGCAGCAGAGAATGACAGTATGTTTAACACGCCACCTACGTATGCATGGTATCTAGCTGGTTTAGTCTTTAAATGGTTAAAGCAACAAGGTGGTGTTGCGGCGATGGCAACACGTAATCAAGCAAAAGCCGATACCTTGTATCAATATATTGATAAGAGTGATTTTTATCGAAACGATGTCGATCCACAATACCGTTCTTGGATGAATGTGCCGTTCTTTTTAGCTGATGAAACGCTCAATGATATGTTTGTAAGTCAGGCTGAGCAGCATGGCTTGTTGGCATTAAAAGGGCATCGGATAGTTGGCGGCATGCGCGCCAGTATCTATAACGCTATGCCGCTCGAAGGTGTACAAACGTTAGTGAGCTTTATGCGCGAATTTGAACGGGTGCACGGATGAAAACACTAACACTAGCACCCATAAACCACATCGCAGGCGAAGTCCATTTACCCGGCTCGAAAAGCATTTCTAATCGTGTGTTATTGTTAGCTGCACTTGCAGAAGGTACTACACATATTACCAATTTACTGGATAGCGATGATGTTAAGCATATGCTTAATGCCTTGAGTGCGCTGGGTATTCGCTATGATTTATCAACGTGTCGAACGAAATGTACCGTGCATGGTTTGGGCGGGCTATTTCAGCACACTGAAGAAATCACCTTATTTCTGGGTAATGCGGGTACAGCGATGCGGCCATTAACGGCGGCACTTGCTGCTTCCAATGTGTCGGTAACCCTTACCGGTGAGCCTCGGATGTATGAACGCCCAATTGGCCATTTGGTGGATGCACTTCGGCAATGGCAAGCCGATATCCAGTACCTAGAAAATGACAGTTTTCCCCCTTTGCGGATTAACGGTAAAGCGCTAGCTGGTGGCCGTATCAGCATTGATGGCAGTATCTCAAGTCAATTTTTAACAGCGGTCTTAATGATTGCGCCTTTGCTGAACAGTGACAGTGACATCGTGATCGAGGGCGACCTAGTCTCCAAGCCCTATATTGATATCACTCTGGCGTTAATGTCACGCTTTGGGGTAACGGTTGAAAATCAACAATATCAACGGTTTTTGGTTACGGGTAACCAGCGTTATTGCTCGCCAGGGCAATGGCTAGTTGAAGGTGATGCTTCCTCTGCGTCTTACTTTTTAGCGGCCGCCGCTATCAAAGGCGGTACCATCAAAGTCACAGGGATTGGTAAACATGCTGTGCAAGGTGATATTCATTTTGCTGATGCCTTGGCGGCTATGGGCGCCCATGTAGAATGGGCTGATGATTATATCGCGGTTACGCGAAGCACCTTGCATGGGATCGATCGGGATTATAACGCGATTCCTGACGCGGCGATGACAATAGCCACCACAGCGTTATTTGCTGAAGGCCCCACGGTGATCCGCAATATCTATAATTGGCGCGTTAAAGAAACAGATCGTCTTGCCGCCATGGCAACTGAACTTAGAAAAGTGGGCGCAGACGTTGAGGAGGGCCATGATTATATTAAAATTGTGCCGCCTAGCACGCTTAAGCATGCCAGTATAGCAACCTATAACGATCATCGAATGGCAATGTGCTTTTCTCTAGTTGCACTAAGTGATACGGCCGTGACCATTGAAGATCCTGATTGTACAGCAAAAACGTTTCCAAGTTATTTTGATGTTTTCAAAGGGTTAAGTTCATAATCCGCATTTACTAAGCACATACTTAGGTTTACTTTTCAAAACGCGTAACCTTTTGAGTTACGCGTTTTTTACTTTCGCGAGATGCAGCAACGGTAATTACTTTGCGCATAAGCACAGCAATTGTCATAAAAAGCTGTATAATAAGCGCCATTTTGAAATGTAGACTTATTAGCTTTTACACAGGGGGTAGGATGCCACAATATGCACCAGTCATTACCATCGACGGTCCAGGTGGTTCAGGGAAAGGCACTATCAGCCGTTTACTGGCACAACAACTCGGCTGGCAATTACTTGATAGTGGCGCCATCTATCGTGTGTTGGCCTTAGCGGCGATGCATCATCAGATCGCACCCGCAGACGAAGCCGCATTACAGCCATTAGCCGCGCATTTGGATGTGCAATTTGCTAGCGATAGCCAAGGGAATACCTTAGTCACACTCGAAGGTGAAAACGTTAGCCAAACCATTCGTAGTCAAGAAGTGGCTGATATGGCATCAAAAATTGCTTCATTACCCACTGTACGTGAGGCGTTGTTACGCCGCCAACGCGCCTTTGCACAAACGCCAGGCTTGATTGCAGATGGTCGCGATATGGGTACTGTGGTGTTTCCACACGCAGAGGTAAAAATATTCTTAACAGCCGATGCACAAGAGCGTGCCCAACGACGCTATTTAGAGTTGAAAGAAAAGGGTTTTGATGTTAATATCGACGACCTTTTGAGCGAGATCCAGACGCGTGACGAGCGCGACATGAATCGAGCAACAGCGCCTTTGAAACCGGCCGCTGACGCCTACATGCTGGACTCTACAAATAAACCTATTGAACAAGTGCTGCAAGAGGTGCTGCAATTGGTTAACGGCAAGTTGTCCTTAACTAATTGATGAACCAGGCCAAGGCCGCATTTTGGACAGCCAGTGACACGGATATTGCTGGTAAATTTAGCAACCCCATAACACATGACGTGAAATGGAGCACTTAACTGAAAAAGTGACTATGACTGAAAATTTTGCACTAATGTTTGAGGAAAGCCTCAAAGTAATCGAAACCCGCCCAGGTGCCATCGTTAAAGGTACCGTTGTAGCTATCCTGAAAGACGTTGTAATGGTTGACGCCGGTCTTAAATCAGAAGCTGCTATTCCTGTTGAGCAGTTCAAATCTCTGAACGGCGAAATAGAAGTTAGCGTGGGTGATATCATTGACGTAGCCTTAGACGCTATCGAAGATGGTTTCGGTGAGACCTTATTATCTCGTGAAAAAGCTAAGCGCCATGAAGCCTGGGTTCGCCTGGAAAAAGCTTGCGAAGATAAAGTAACCGTTATCGGTGTTATCACTGGTAAAGTTAAAGGTGGCTTCACAGTTGAAGTTGATGGCATCCGTGCTTTCCTGCCTGGTTCATTAGTTGACGTACGTCCAGTACGCGACACTCTGCACTTAGAAAACAAAGAACTTGAATTCAAAGTTATCAAACTGGATCAAAAACGCAATAACGTGGTCGTTTCACGTCGTGCCGTGATTGAATCAGAAAGCAGCCAAGAGCGTGATCAGCTGTTAGAAAACTTAGAAGAAGGCATGGAAGTTAAAGGTATCGTTAAGAACCTGACTGACTACGGTGCATTCGTAGATTTAGGTGGTGTAGACGGTTTACTGCACATCACTGATATGGCTTGGAAGCGCGTTAAGCACCCAAGCGAAATCGTTAACGTTGGCGACGAAATTCCAGTAAAAGTACTGAAATTCGACCGCGAGAAGCAACGCGTTTCTTTAGGCCTGAAACAAATGGGCGAAGATCCGTGGGCCGCTATCGCATCACGTTACCCAGAAGGTGCTCGCATCACGGGTCGCGTGACTAACCTGACTGATTACGGCTGCTTCGTAGAAATCGAAGAAGGCGTAGAAGGCTTAGTACACGTTTCAGAAATGGATTGGACCAACAAAAACATCCACCCATCTAAGGTTGTTAACTTAGGCGATTCTGTGGAAGTTATGGTTCTGGAAATTGACGAAGAACGTCGTCGTATTTCTTTAGGCCTGAAACAGTGTAAAGCTAACCCATGGGAAGAGTTCGCTAAGGGCTTCAACAAGGGCGATCGCGTAAGCGGTAAGATCAAGTCAATCACTGACTTCGGTATCTTCATCGGTTTAGATGGCGGCATCGATGGTCTGGTTCACTTATCAGACATCAGCTGGAACGCGACTGGCGAAGAAGCGGTTCGTGAATTCAAGAAAGGCGACGAAGTACACGCTGTTGTGTTACAAGTTGACCCAGAGCGCGAGCGTATTTCTTTAGGTATCAAGCAACTGGATGAAGATCCGTTCAATGATTACCTTGCTGACAACAAAAAAGGTGCTATCGTTAAAGGTGAAGTTTCTGCCGTTGACGCAAAAGGCGCTACTGTTGTGTTAGAAGGTGGTGTTGAAGGTTACGTTCGCGTGTCTGATATTTCACGTGATCGCGTTGAAGATGCTACTACAGCATTGAAAGTTGGCGAAGCCATTGAAGCCCGTCTGATGGGCGTGGATCGTAAGAACCGCGTAATCAGTCTGTCAATCAAAGCCAAGTTTGAAGCTGAAGAAAAAGAAGCTATGGATACCATTAACAGCAAGCAGCCAGAAGCTGACTTTGGTGTTAACGCCATGGCAGAAGCATTTAAAGCTGCTCAGAAGCAGGATTAATTGCTAATGAAGCAAGGAGCATTTGCTCCTTGCTTTCTCCTACTGCTAGTTTGCCGGAGGGTCTATGACCAAGTCTGAATTGATTGAAAAGTTAGCAACAGATTTCCCCCATATTCAGGTCAAGGATGTGGAAGCATCTGTAAAAGAAATTCTTGAACAGATGGCACAATCTTTAGCATCTAGTGAACGTATTGAAATTCGTGGTTTTGGTAGTTTTTCTTTGCACTATCGTGCACCGCGTGTGGGTCGTAACCCAAAAACGGGTGACAAAGTGGCGTTAGAAGGTAAACACGTACCTCATTTCAAGCCAGGTAAAGAATTGCGCGATCGCGTTAAAGACAATAGCTGATGTTTTTGATACTACTGGATCAGACGGAGCTGAGTGTTGCGTAAAATTCTCTTTTTTATGTTTAGTATAGCCGTTTTGGTTATAGGTTTTTTACTCGGCTCAACCAATCAGCAATTAACCGAACTCAACCTTTTGGTTGTAAAGCTCTCTTTGCGTGTTGTTGATGTTGCCGTTCTCTTTTTAATTGTAGGGCTTCTACTCGGCTTGATATTGAGTTCGCTTTTTATTTTGCAACGTAAAACTAAGCGCTGGCTGACTAAAACTACCGAATCGTCCTAACTGCTATGCCTGAACTGCTATTTCTTTTGCTACCTGTTGCCGCTGCTTATGGTTGGTTTATGGGGCGAAATAGCCTTAAGCATAAAGAGCTCAAGGGTAGGGCAAACGTTACCCGCAATCTGTCTTCAGGCCTAAACTTTTTACTCACTGATCAAGAAGATAAGGCGATTGAGCAATTATTAGAACTGCTTGACATTGAAGCTGCAACTATCGATACCTATCTTGCTTTGGCTAATTTATTTCGACGCAAGGGCGATTGGGATAAAGCCATTCGTATTCATGAAAAATTACACCATCTGAAACTTCCAAAGTTACAAGCTCAGCAAATTCAATTTGAATTGGCCAAAGATTACTACTCTGCCGGCTTATATGATCGTGCTGAGCATTTATTACAACAGATCGTTAATTCAGAACCATTACGAGAAGCGGTTCTTAAACAGCTGTTCAGTATCTTTATGGCCACTCATGAATTAAACAAAGCGGTGGCCTTAGCTAACGAAGTGGAAAAAACCCATTCCAAATCGTTGCGAATCGCGCTAGCCAATATGCATACGCAAACTTTGCAGCATGAATTACTACAACAACAACCTACAGAGACAATACTTCTGCAGCACCAACATGCCCTTGCTAAACTTGCTAAACACTATCCGCAGGCAGTAAGACCGCGTTTTGAATTAGCTAAATTTACCTTACAACAGCATGATGTTGTGACAGCCAAAGAGGCGCTGTTAAGTGTTATCAAGCAAAAACCACAATGGAGCGCAGATCTGCTGCCGTTGCTCAGCCAATGCCATATGGAACCTGAAGCGTGGCATCAATTATTAAGCGGTTTAGCGGATAAACAACATAACGTTAGCGCCATACTGTTATTAACAGATTGGTTAGCAGAGCATCGTTCAGCTCAAGTCGCTGAACAGTATTTGCTTAATACTGTTCGACAACATCCCAATATCCGCTTATTTCAAAAGTTACTGCAATTACGCCAGCAAGAATCACCACAAGCCGCTGACGTTTTATCATCAGTAGAAGAATTGGTGAATGCCTACTTAGCCAGTAAAGTGTTATACAGTTGCCGCAGTTGCGGCTTTAAAACCCGTCAACCTTATTGGTTATGTCCGTCTTGCCAGCAATGGGAAACGGTAGAACCAATCAGTGGCGTCGACGGCCGTTAGATTTTTTCTGCAAGGATAGTACATGTCTTGTCATACCCCCATTGTTGTAGCCTTAGATTATGAAAACCAAGCTGAAGCCTTAAATTTTATTAGCCAACTTGATCCAAGCCTGTGTCGATTAAAAGTAGGCAAAGAAATGTTTACGCATTTTGGACCTCAGTTCGTCCAAGCATTACAAAAACGGCAGTTCGACGTATTTTTAGATCTCAAGTTTCATGATATTCCCAATACCGTTGCTAAAGCGGTAAAAGCGGCCGCTGACTTAGGCGTTTGGATGGTTAATGTACATGCGAGTGGCGGCAGTAGGATGATGGTTGCAGCAAAAGAAGCCTTAATGCCTTTTGGTGCCTCAAGACCACATTTAATTGCCGTTACCGTATTAACCAGTATGGAGCAGAGCGATTTACAAGAAATTGGGATTGAAATATCACCCGCTGAGCACGTAATGCGTTTAGCCAGTTTAACCGCTGCGGCAGGTTTAGACGGTGTTGTATGTTCTGCACAAGAAGCCGTATTGTTAAAAGCACGATTTGGTCAAGCCTTACACTTGGTGACACCGGGTATTAGGCTGGAAAACAGTGTCGCTGATGATCAACGCCGTGTGATGACGCCACGCGCTGCAAAACTAGCTGGGGTAGATTACATGGTTATTGGTCGGCCGATTACGAAAGCGGCGGATCCTCTGGCTACGCTACAAACCATAGTACAGCAGTTAGCTTAATCAAACGCTTTGGTGGAATAGGGGAGTTAGCC
>Ga0209812_10000134_pt1 | contig 68599 bp, 61 predicted proteins | sample JI71714BDNA_FD_187502 | JGI IMG/M metagenome (GOLD analysis project Ga0209812, IMG submission 187502) | Wastewater effluent complex algal communities from Wisconsin, to seasonally profile nutrient transformation and Carbon sequestration -... | ecosystem: Engineered > WWTP > Effluent > Algae... | reverse complement strand
CCACCTGACTCAAACCAAAAGAGAAGATACGATTCTGGTCTTGGCTCATTCGGAAGATCCGTCCAACCAAAAACAATACCCCAAACTTAATGAGTAAAACAAAAATAGCTAACGAAATGATCAGCAGAGGTTCGGATAAAATTTCATCAAAATTGATTGTAACGCCCACACTTAGGAAGAATAATCCAAGTAATAACCCTTTAAAAGGTTCAATGTTACTCTCCAATTCATGTCGAAACTCTGAATTCGCCAAGACAAGTCCCGCAATGAATGCGCCCAAAGCCGGAGATAACCCCAAAAACTCCATTAAAGCAGAAACACCAATGACCAAAAAAAGCGATGATCCCACCAACAGCTCGCGCATACCTGCCTTTGAAACATACCGAAGGAAAGGAACGACTAAATAGCGCCCCGCCAATAACAAGACCCCAAGCCCCGCCAATACCCCCACAGCTTGAATCCACGCCGGTTGATCCGCAAAGGCTGAGGTGTGGATGTCTTCAACGGTTGATTTTCCTACAGCAAAAAAAGGCAAAATGGCCAATATAGGAATGAATGCTATATCTTGAAACAATAAAACAGAAAACGAACCCTCTCCTGCAACCGTTTTGGTGATATTTTTTTCTTTGAGTATTTGCAAGGCAATGGCTGTGGATGACATGGTAAAGGAAGCCGATACCGCGACACAAATTTCAAAGGAGAATCCGAAAAAAAATAAAAGCAAAAACAAAATCCCTCCAGTCAGAACCACTTGGATTCCACCCAACCCTAAAATGGCATTGCGCATGTCCCAAAATGATCTAGGATCCAGTTCAAGTCCAATGATGAACATCATCAATACCACGCCAAATTCAGCGGCATGCATGATGTCTTCGCCATTATCCCCCACAAACCCCAAAACATACGGTCCGATCAAAATACCCGCAATGAGATAGCCTAGAATAGAACTTAGCCCCAGTTTTTTTGCTAGAGGGACCAACAACAAAGCGGCACCTAAGAAAATTAACGATTGTTCAAGTAGTGAGTTCATACGTAATCATTCATGGTCGAATTAGGTAAAAACGGCTGATTTACAAATGAAGGGTTTTGTAATTTAGTCATCAGTAGTTGTAAATCAGACCTATAGCTTAGAATTTGTTGCATCGAAAGTCGGTGGGTTCCATGCACAACAAATGGGGGCAGGTAATCCATTTGACACACCCGAGCGGTCTGTTCAAATGGTTTTAAAAAATCGTGAATTGGAGCTCCATTTGCTCCGGTTGCTGTATATGCATGGGCACTTCCACCGGTTGTGATGATTTGCATGAGCTTTTTGCCCCTCAAGGCATTCCCGCCTGGCCCAAATGCCCAACCCACCTCAAAGACCACATCCAACCATTGCTTCAAAAGAGGAGGTGCACTGAACCAATACAGAGGATGATGTAGGCAAATGATGTCATGGGCCTCCAATAATTCTTTTTCATAGGCAATCGGAAATAAAAAGTCGGGATACTTTTCATACAAATCAACCCATTCAACCTGCGCTTGATCATAGGCTTTGATCAGCTCACGATTAATTTGGGAGCGCTCAAGTAGTGGATGAGCGAATACAACTAAAATTTTTTTGGCCGGCATAGTCGGTCAGATTTGTCAAGGTGATTGTTCACGGATGTGGTTCAAGGTATTTGAGGAACCCACATTTCATTCTTTAAATATAAAGAAAATTAAATGTAAATAGTTCAGTCTATTAATATAATTTGAGTCTATTTTTCGTCAGCGTGATCGTTACTTGAGCAACTTGGCAATGAAAACACAAGTAGGAAGTAAGGAGATTCATTTTCCAGTTGAGCAGGTCGTTGGGGGATGGATTCAGGGTCGGCTAGAAAGGGGAGCGCGTGAAACAAGTTAACGCAAAAAAACAATCAATAGCGATAAACCGCCAAGGCAGGGAAAATATCGATTCAAATCCAGTTTGAATGGTATTTTAGGTCATGTTGATTCTCTTCAGTTTGGGAGAACGAAAAAAAAAAACGGGTCGCCCCGTTTCTATTTTACTTGGATCGAGCGGATATTTGCTCGCCTAATTTTAACAGCTGTTCTGCGGATCGGTAGCCAAGAACCGACTCCACGACAAGGCCACTTACTGGATCAATGAACAGTAACGTCGGATATCCTTGAATGGGGTACTTAGCCGCAAGCTTAGGGCCTTCTCCTGCTTCCATATCGATTTTTGCATTAACAAACTTGGTATTAAAAAGGTCACCTAGTTTTTTATCTGGAAAAACCCGTGCTTGCATGGCTTTGCAGGGCCCGCACCAAGACGTGTAAGCGTCGAGAAATACTAATTTCTTTTCTGATTTTGCTTTATTTAGGATGGATTGCCATGAGGAATTTTCAAAAGAGATTCCTTGGGCCTTCACCGTGGTCATGGAGGTGAAAAGAATCGAAAGGCCAATGCAGGCGTAGAGCGTAAGTTTGTTCATTTGGAGATTGATAATCGTTAAGGTACTAACGAAGGTTTAGTAGGAAAAGTAGGATTATTAACACCCTGTTAACAAATTAGTCATAATTTTCATCTTCATCTCGGTTGGGTTTGGCACCTCCTACTTGCATGTAATCTAAATCAGCGTACTTATCTTCGTACTCGTCCCGAATATCATCTTTCAGATTGCCGTCACCGTCATAATCACTATCATCGCGGATGAGTTCCTTGGCTTCCGAGGCGGTCATGCGCACCAAATAATACTTCTCATCGGTTTCGAATGGAAGTGCACTGACGAGTTTACCCTCTTTATTGGTAAAGCGGATCAAATGGTCGACAAAGCCGTTGGGATAGGTTAATTTCACTTGCTCTTGCAAGGCTTCATCCATTTTATCAAAGTCTTTAATGACTTTTGGTTTTGATTGACTCATGGTATTTAGGGGTTTGCACCGGACTTCGGTACGAATTACGTGGAATTACAACGAATTATCAATTTTCTAAATTAAAAATTTGTGAAAAAAGTTTTCATCTCGTGCATAAAAATTTACGCACCCATGATTCTGGGCTGGTATTTTTGGCGTAAATTCGCTGTTCGATTTGAAATTTCTAAATCCAATAAAATAATGAAGCCAATTCACAAAGCACACCCTTGGCATGGTATCCCAATCGGAGACAATGCCCCTGAGGTTGTGACCACATTCATCGAAATTGTACCCTCAGACACCATTAAATACGAGATTGATAAGGAATCGGGCTATTTGACCATCGATCGTCCACAAAAATATTCCAACATTGTACCCGCGCTCTATGGCTTCATTCCCCAAACGTATTGTGGTGATGGTGTAGCCGATTATGCGCGGAATCGAGGTGTAGAGAAGGTGAAATACGGTGATGGAGATCCGCTGGATATCATTGTATTGTCGAGCCACAATATTCCCCACGGTGATATTCTTTTAAAAGCTCGTCCGATTGGCGGATTCTGCTTTTTAGATAAAGGTGAGGCAGATGATAAAATAATTGGGGTTTTGGTGGGCGATCAAATTTATGGTCAATACCGCGATGTATCGGAGTTGCCAGATGCCGTAATGGAGCGGGTTAAACATTATTTCTTAACCTATAAAAACCTACCAGGAGAGCCACAACATACCGAAATTGCGTATGAATACGGTGTTCAAGGTGCGCATGAGGTGATTCAGCAATCGGTATTGGATTATCGAGATCTGATCTTTAAACCGCTTTAAAAGAGAATCCGGACCCTGCGTCCGGATTTTTTTTTACCCTAATAAAATTCTAACTTCCCCTTAAATCTAGTCCAACTAAACTCATCATGAAAAAAACACTACTTCTGTGCTGCATGGTTGCCTTTTCTGCACAAGCACAAAAAACAATGCTGCACTGCGGCCAAATTTATCATCCCCATGAAGGGAAATGGGCCAGCAAGCAAACGATTGTGGTCGAAAAAAATCGAATTTTGCGGGTCGAGTCAGGATTTTCTAAACCCAGCGCTGGAGATTTGGTGATTGATCTTTCCAATCAAACAGTTTTACCCGGCCTGATCGATATGCACGTCCACATCGAGTCCGAAACCAGCAAGGACCAATACATCAAACGGATGTCACAAACGACAGCGGATATAGCCTTTGAGGCTCAAAAACATGCCCTGACTACATTAATGGCTGGTTTTACTACGGTACGGGATTTAGGAGGCACCGGTGTGAATATTGCGTTGCGGAATGCGATCAACAAAGGTCTGGTATCTGGGCCTCGGATCTTTACATCAGGAAAAACTATTGCCACGACAGGTGGCCACGGAGATCCGACCAATGGTTGGCGCGCCGATATCAAATTGCCGGATGGAACAGATGATGGGGTAGTGAATTCTGCTGAAGAAGGTCGTCGCGCCGTCCGTCAACGGTACCAGGATGGCGTGGATCAAATCAAGATAACGGCCACGGGAGGAGTTTTGAGTATTGCAAAAAGTGGGAAAGGTCCTCAATTTACGGAAAGTGAGTTGGATGGGGTTATCCAAACAGCTAACGATTACGGCTATCATGTGGCTGCACATGCGCATGGCGCAGAGGGTATGAAACGTGCACTGCGGGCGGGGGTTCGAACCATCGAACATGGCACTTTCTTGGATGATGAGGCTATAGCGCTCTTCAAATCACAAAAAGCCTATTTGGTACCAACCATCATTGCAGGTAAAACAGTCGCCGATTCCGCTAAAATCAAAGGCTATTACCATCCGATGATCGTACCTAAGGCGATCGAAACCGGGGCTTTGATTCAAGAGGCTTTTGCGAAAGCCTATAAAGCAGGCGTAAATATAGCCTTTGGAACAGATGCGGGTGTTTTTCCTCATGGATATAACGCTAAGGAGTTTCAGTACATGCACGAGGCTGGAATGCCCATGGCTGAGGCACTTAAGATCGCGACTGTTGTCAATGCGTCCATATTAGGTATGGATCAAGAATTAGGCTCTATTGACGTTGGGAAGTTAGCGGATATCATTGCCGTCTCAGGAAATCCAGTGGAGGATCCTCGGGTGTTAATGAAAACCACGTTTGTGATGAAAGATGGACAAGTGTATAAAAAACCATGAAAGCAAAAGCCCTCGAAGAAATTGAATTCTTCGAGGGCTCTGACATAAAAGAGGAAATTATTTTCGATACAAAACTTCTTTAACAGCCTTAATCGTACGTTCCGTATTGGGCAACGTGGCCTCAATCAAAGTAGGGGCATAATGCAACGGAATGTCCATATTGTTTACACGGATCACTGGGGCATCCAAGTAATCAAATGCGTTGCGTTGCAGATGGTAGGTGATTTCAGACGAAATAGCCGCCAATGGCCAAGCTTCTTCTACTACAACACACCGGTTGGTTTTCTTGACTGATTGGACGACAGTTGCATAATCAATCGGACGAACCGACCGAAGGTCAATGACCTCCACAGAAATACCTTCTTTGGTTAATTGTTCTACTGCCGGCATCACAACCCGAGAAAGCATTTTTCCAAACGTGACAATCGTGACGTCGGTCCCGGCTTGAACAACTTTGGCTTGCCCAATCGGTATGAGGTATTCACTTTCTGGAACTTCCCCTTTATCTCCATACATGACCTCCGATTCCATGAAGATGACAGGATCATTGTCGCGAATTGACGCTTTCAATAAACCTTTGGCATCATAAGGATTAGAGGGAACCACTACCTTCAATCCAGGGGTATTGGCAAACCAATTTTCAAAATTCTGAGAATGTTGCGCGCCTAATTGACCCGCGTTACCCGTAGGCCCACGGAATACAATGGGACAACTGTATTGTCCTGCTGACATGGCCATGATTTTGGCGGCACTATTGATCACTTGATCGATGGCTACCAACGAAAAATTGAAGGTCATGAACTCAATGATCGGGCGCGTACCGTTCATGGCCGCCCCAACACCGATTCCTGCAAAGCCTAATTCTGCAATGGGCGTATCAATGATACGTTTAGGGCCAAACTCATCCAACATGCCTTGGCTGGCTTTGTAGGCTCCATTATACTCGGCGACCTCTTCGCCCATTAGAAATACATTCTCGTCACGACGCATTTCTTCCGACATCGCTTCTCGAATGGCTTCCCGAAATTGAATCTCTCTCATATTTAAGGCTTAGTAATTTACAATGTTCAATTAACGCGTTTGATATGGCAAATCATCGCACGGCAAAATTAGAAAAAAAGGCCCAAATCCCAATACGCGCATCTAGGCTTTGCGAATTTACCATTTCAAATGGGCATAGACAAAATCAATGATTCTATTTTACTTCTATTCAGTACAATCTTACGTATAACGTAAGTTATTCAAAATAAGCTATTTATTGCGGTTTCATGGCCTGAGAGACCTGTTTTTATGAGTTAACCGTTCAAAACGAGATTGGATCAAACTAAGATTAGAAAAGTTATATAAAATATTAAAAAAGGAAAACTTACAACCTTTTTCGAATGACCTTGTTTAACCAATGAACCCAAAAATTAAACAAACTTATGTTAACCACTATTCCTTTACTAGACGTAATGAACATTCCAGTTGACGATCCCGTCACGTTCACCTTTTTCACTGGCTACATGGCTATGTTTGCCGCTTCGGTTTTCTTTTTCTTCGAAAGAGGCCAAGTAGATGGAAAATGGAAAACATCGATGCTCGTATCTGGTTTGATCACCGCTATTGCGGCAGTTCACTACTATTATATGCGTGATTATTACGCAGCCACAGGTGAAACGCCAACTGCATTACGGTACATTGACTGGACGTTGACAGTTCCCTTGATGTGTCTTGAGTTTTATCTCCTATTGAAACCAGCCGGTGCCAAGCCAGCTTTCATGTGGCGCTTGATTGCAGCTTCTGTAGTCATGTTAGTTGCAGGTTACATCGGAGAAGGATTCACAGACGGATCAACTAGTCACTCCGTGATCTGGGGTGTGATCTCAACGCTAGGGTATTTGTACATTTTGTATTCCGCTTGGGCAGGGGAGGCCAAACAATTGGCAGCTGCAAGTTCAAGTGTGTCAGTACAAAAAGGTATTCAAGCACTTGCTTGGTTTGTATTGGTTGGATGGGCAATCTATCCAATCGGTTACATGGCCATGCCAGGTGGATGGTTGAGCGGGGTATTGGAGCCAAAAGATATGAATCTTTTCTACAACCTTGCGGATGCTATCAACAAAATTGGATTTGGTTTAGTGGTGTATAGCATCGCGATGTCAGAATCAAAAACAGCCAACGCTTAAAAACAACCAAGCCTTTGCTTAAAATCTCGGACAAATTTGTCCGAGATTTTTTTAATATAGAAATACGCCTTTCTGATCTCCTGAAATTTTCACTTCAACATGTTCATTCAGCGTGGTCGATAAACTATAGCCAATATAATCTGCCGCAATTGGAAATCGAGGATGGTTTCGGTCCACGAGCACGGCCACTTGAATTTGCTTCAACGGTATGGTCATAAAAGGCCTCAACGAGTAGGCCAAAGTTTTCCCGGTATTCAATACATCATCCACCAAAATAACAGGTTTAAGCCGAAAGGTGTCAACCTCAGACCGAATGTGAATATCCGGCTGAACGTCTGAGGCTTTATCAAACGAAATTTCAGCGATAATGACCTCAATTGACGTAATGTCCTGAAGCACGTGAACCAATTGCTTGGCCAGGGCATATCCCTCTCCCTGAATTCCCGCAATCACAATAACGGGTTCATCCATATTGCGCTCATAGATTTGATAGGCCATTCGACGGATTTTTTGATCCATTTGAGCCGGATTTAATAATTGCGTTTTGGCCGTTATCATATCGTACTTGTTTAGTCCACAAAGATACAGGTGTGTGGGAATACTCCGATCACATCTGACATTTTTGAAAAGAAAATTAGCTAAATTCGACTGAATACAGGGGTTTCGTCTTATTTTTGCGCATTCATTTCACCTACATAACCTGTCGGTTAGGTTTTCGTCACTGATGCAATTATGATCGTTAAAACTAAAAAATTCGCGCTAGATAAAAAGATTTACCGCAACCTTTCTTTTACTCGCCAAATGCGGCAATCCTGGTATTGGTTGTTGATACCAGCTGCTGTTTTGGTTCTCGGGCTTGGCTTACATTTTACAGGTGTGTATAAAAATTGGTGGGTTTCAATTGTGGCGCTGCTGGGTGCGGCAGGATATACCCTCTTTTGGTATGCGCAGTTTTATGCGGCTACGGAAATGGATCAAAATAAGCAAATGTTTGACAAATTTGCCTACGAAATCGATAGCCGGCAAATTTTGGTCAAAATAAACGCAAAAGAAGGCGGAATTGTGAAATGGGATTCCTTTACCCACGCAGAAAAACTGCCTGATGCGTTTTTATTAATTATGAACAAAGCTCAATTCCTTCATTTCCCGTTTCATGTGTTCAATTCAGAGCACGATATGAAATTGTTTGAAAACATCCTTCGCCGGAAAAACTTGCTTTCGTAATCATGCGTCTAAAACAAGCTATTTTAGGACTTATTTTTGGTTTGTCTTCCATCTCAACGTTTGCCCAGACCGACCACCAGGCAATTCAACAGTCTATTGAGCTTTTCTTTTCGGGGATGCACGCGTCTGATTCGTTGCTGATCCGAAAGGTAACGTTTAAGGAAACTACCCTTCAATCGGTCTGGATTGATCCTAAAGATGGCGAAGCGTCGGTTCGATCGACTCCTTTTGCTGACTTTGTCAAACAAATCGGTACCCCTGCCCCTAATCGCAAAATAGAGGAACGGATCGGAGCGTATACGATTCATCAAGATGGTCCGTTGGCTACAGCTTGGACCCCCTACACTTTTTGGATCAATGATTCGTTTTCCCACTGCGGTGTCAACACCTTCACACTTGTAAAAAGTCCAACCGGCTGGAAAATATGGGCGATCATGGATACGCGAAGAAAATCAGATTGTCCATAATACCTAAGTTTGTGACTTTTTATTCGTTGAAACGTCTAGATTGAACTGGACGTTTTTGTTTGTTATTTGTCCCTATAATTAAAAATGAAAAAAGCCATTTGGATGCTAAGCACTGTTGCGGTGCTGGTGTCGAGTTGTCTAAAAGAAAAAAAAGATCAGATGGTTCAATCGGATCAGTCGGCTCTAGCTACGTTCTTCGCTGCATACCAAGCCGACTACTTGGCTCTGCACCCCTTGGAGGCAACGGCGCAAGGGATTGACTTATACAATGCCAAGTTAGGGAATTCCCTCACGCAATCTCATCGCGATTCTTTAGTGACTTTTTACCAAAAGACAAAGCAGCAACTCATTTCTTTTGAAGAAAAATCCTTGTCTAACAAAGAAAAATGGCAAGTGGAGACGCTCCGTTTTACCGTGGATAAGGAAATTGACAGGTTAGCGATCCCCTTCCATGAAATTCCATTCAACCACATGGAGGGTCTTCCTTGGCTTCTCGCCCAATGGGGTACAGGAACCGGCGCTCAGCCTTTGAAAACAAAAGAAGACCACCAACACTGGCTGGCTCGTATGGGTGCTTTTCCGTCGTGGGTAGATACTGCGGTGGTTTGTTTTAGGCAAGGAATACAACACGACCATGTTTTACCCAAGCCAATCGTGAACCGCATGATTGAACAATTGCGCAGCATTGTCACCGCCGATTTAACAGAAAGTTCCTTTTACACGCCAATTACCCAACTACCCGGCGAGTGGGATGAAGTGGTTCGAGAGGATTTGGAAACTGAGTATTTACAAGTTATTGGCCAGCGTATTCAACCGGCCTACCTCAAATTAGCCGACTTTTTGGAGCAAGAGTACTTGCCCGTTGCCCGCGAAACGTCTGGTTTAGCAGGTATGCCCGGAGGTAAACGTCAATATGAATTTTGGATTAGCTATTGGACGACCACCCAGCTTTCTGCGGATGATATTTATAAAATTGGGGTTTCCGAGGTGATGCGAATTCAAAAGGAATTGGATGAAATGCAGCAAAAGGTAGGGTTTAACGGCACCCGAACCGAGTTTTTTAGTCATTTGCAAACCAATCGTCGATTTTTCCCTTTCCAAGATCCTGACCAAGTCATTGGGTCGTACCAGCAAATTCAAAACCGGATCCAAAGTCGGGTGGGGGAGTTGTTTTCCTCTATGCCACAAACCACATTTGAAATTCGACGAACCGAGGCTTTTCGAGAAAAGACAGCCAGCGCAGAATATGTTCCAGGACATTTGCCCACCAAACGACCGGGCATCTTTTACGTGCCCATACCTTCCGCATTGGAATACAACGTGACCTCAGGGATGGAATCCCTGTTTTTACATGAGGCGATTCCCGGTCATCACTTTCAAGTTTCTTTGCAGCAAGAAAATACTCGACTTCCGGCGTTCATGCGCTATGGTTGGATCGGAGCTTTTGGTGAGGGATGGGCTTTATATGCCGAATCTTTAGGCGAGGAACTAGGTCTTTATGAAGATCCCTACCAAAAAATAGGTGCGTTGAAGGAAGAGCTACACCGGGCTATCCGCTTGGTCGTGGATGTAGGTTTGCATCAAAAAGGATGGACACGTGAAAAAGCGATAGCGTATATGATGCGCCAAGAACCGATTTCGGAAAATGAGGCTATTGCTGAGGTGGAACGCTATATGGTCCTACCTGGCCAAGCCTTATCGTATAAAATTGGAGCGCTAACCATTCTTGAACTCCGAAAAAAGTACGAAACATCGTTGGGAGATCAATTTTCACTCCGCGATTTTCACGATGAGCTACTGGCCGATGGTTGCTTACCGCTTGCTGTTCTTAGCCAAAAAATGGATATTTGGGCGAAGAAGCAGATTAAATAGGCAGGTTAAAATGCAATCCGTCATAGGCTAAAAATACATGGGGAGGTAATTGAGCTTGAATGTCTCGATGCCTCCCTAATTTATGGCTAATGTGCGTAAAGTAAGTTGTTTTTGCACCAATGCGGGCCGTCATGTCAAGGGCCTCCTGCAGGTTGAAGTGGGAAATATGCGGACCGATTTGTAGCGCATTTAGTACGAGTGTATCTAAATTTTGAAGTTTCGCCAAAGATGCTTCGCTGATGTAATTGGCATCGGTAATGTAAGCAAATGATCCGATGCGAAAACCATATACAGGAAGCTTGTGGTGCATGACTTCGATGGGTTCGAAAGGGATTCCAGCCACGTCAAAAGGTTCGCCAGAAATGACATGAGGCTCTAATAAAGGAATACCCGGATATTTTTCATCAGCAAAGGCATACGCAAACTCTTGTTTAAGTTGCTCAAGTACCTGCAATCGCCCGTAAATAGGTAAATTCTTTTTGCCGTAAAAGTAATTGTAGGGGCGAACATCATCAAGCCCTGCTGTGTGGTCTTTGTGTTCGTGAGTGAAGACAACCCCGTGAAGTTGGAGCAGTCGAGATCGCAGGGCTTGCTGTCTAAAATCTGGGCCGGTATCAATAACGACGGCTTGGTTGTGGTGTTGGATAAGCAGCGAGGTCCTCAGGCGCTTATCTCGAAAATCGATGGACTGGCAAACGGGACATTGGCAGGTTAAAACAGGGACGCCGCCTGAAGTTCCAGTTCCGAGAAATGTGATTTTCATACAAAAAAGGATCAGGCATTGGCCTGACCCAAGATCATGATTCGGTAAGTTCTTTTACTACTAATACCAACTTGTCGAAGTTCAATGGTTTCATCAAAACATCTTGAAAACCAGCTTGCTTAAACTCCTCTTCTGTATAATTTCGGGCATTGCCTGTGATCGCCACTACCGGTGTTGCAGCTTTTTTAGGGTCGGCTAATCCACGAATTTCGCGAACACATTCCATACCATCCATGATCGGCATGTTGATGTCGAGGAGAATGATATCAAAGGACTCTTTTTGCAATAAGTGAATTACCTGCTCCCCATTCTTTACTGCGGTGATTTCAAAATTCTGGAATTCAAGAATTTTTTTCGCTAAGTTTTGAATAACCGAACTATCTTCGGCAATGAGAACTCGTTTTGCTGAGGTCATAAGGATTAAGGATAAAGATGCGTTGGAATCGTAAATATATGGGTTTCCAATGATAAACAAATGATTTTTTATACAAAGCCTTCGGGTTTCTTTTGGGTAAAAATAAAAAAAAATGAAGTGTTCGGATAAATTCTCTTTATTTTTGTCCATCCTATTCCATGAAGCATGCGGATTGATCTTAACCCATCACAAAAAGTGTACTTTGCCTCCGACATTCACTTAGGCGCGCCAAACTCCGACGCAAGCCGGGTAAGGGAGCGCCGGATAGTGCAATGGCTGGAGTCGATTTCCGCAGATGCGCATACGGTATTTCTGGTGGGGGATTTGTTTGATTTTTGGTTTGAGTATGACCAAGTCATACCCAAAGGATTTACCCGGTTTTTCGGTCAGCTGGCTCGCATGGCCGATCAAGGGATTCAGCTTGTTATTTTTTCGGGGAACCATGACATGTGGATGGGCGATTACTTTACCCAGGAGTTTGGGGCTCTGGTATTACGGGAACCTAAAACTTTTGAGATTCAGGGAAAACGCTTTTGGATTGGTCATGGAGATGGCCTTGGCCCCGGTGATTACGGATATAAACGCTTGAAAGCAGTTTTTGAAAATAAAATTTGCCGGTGGCTATTTCATCATTTGATTCACCCCAATTTAAGTTTACGGTTGGGCAATGGTTGGGCACGTCACAGCTGGCAATCGCATGTGAAAGCCGGGGATATGTACCACTATAAATCGCCGGATCATGAAATTTTGTATGCCTACTGCCTTGAAAAACACCAGCAGGACCCACACGATTTTTATGTTTTCGGGCACCGGCATCTACGTTTAGACTTACCCGTTGGCGGGGGCAGTCGATACATCAATTTGGGGGATTGGATTCAGCTCTTTACCTATGCCGAATTTGATGGGTCAATCGTATTGCAAAAATCTTATTCGCCCGGTTCTTCCATTTGATTCATTTCCTTTCGGGCATTGACATACCCTTTGATGACGGTGAATGTCGTTATGGCCAAGAAAAATAGAATAATGTAATGGACATAATTGACAATCCACGGAAACTGGACGCCAAGCCAATACCCTCCACCGACCAGGACAATCGACCAAATAGCACCTCCGGAAACATTATACACCATAAATCGACCAAAATTCATTTGTACCAAACCGGCTAAAATGGGTGCGAAAGTGCGAATAATGGGTAGAAAACGCGCGATGATCAAGGTCTGCATACCATATTTTTCAAAATACTTCCGGGTGCTTTCCAAGTGTTTCTTTTTGAAGAATAGTGAATCGGGTCGTTCGGTGATTTTATCGCCAAAAAATCGCCCGGATACATAACCGGTCAGCGCTCCAAGGATAGCCGCGACTAGAATACCGCCTATCAAAAAACTAATCGGTACAGCCAGTAATTGGGTCGAACAAAAAACCCCAGAAAGAAAAAGAAGATAATCGCCGGGTAGAAAAAAGCCAAAAAATAGGCCGTTTTCGATATAAACAATCAGCAAGATGGCGACAAGGCCACCTTGCTGAATGATTTCTTCAGAATTTAATAAATAAGAAAAAAAATCAATGATCGATTGCATACTGCCTTAGGTTATTGGTCGTACTCGGAGAGTTCAAGCCAGCGAAGCTCTTTCTCCTCCAACATATTTTCTAGGTTTTTGATTTCATTACCCCATGCCGTAATTTCTTCGTAACGGGCTGTTTTTTCATTCATTTTGGTGGTGGTATCCTGAATTTGAACTTCGATTTGAGCTATGTCTTTTTCCAATTGTTCAAACTCTTTTTGCTCTTTGAACGACCGTTTGCGCTTGGGAGATACTTCTTTTGCGATTTCTGGCGTAGGTATTGGCACGGATTTGGGAGAAATGGCTTGGTTTGTTCGTTGATCTTCCTCTTCGCGCCACAGTCTGTATTCTGTGTAATTGCCAGGGAAATCCTTGATCAGACCATCTCCTTCAAAAGCAAAGATATGATCGATAAGCCGATCCATAAAATACCGGTCATGTGAAACGACAATCATGCACCCCCCATAGCTATCCAAGAAATCTTCCAAGACATTCAACGTATCGATGTCCAAATCATTAGTAGGCTCATCTAGGATGAGGAAGTTGGGGCTTTGGACCAAGATTTTCAACAACTGCAACCGTCGTTTTTCACCTCCACTGAGCTTAGCAATGTAATTGTATTGCATTTTAGGTGGAAAAAGGAACATAGTCAAAAACGATGAAACGGTAATTTCTTTTCCATCGCCCAGTTTTACCACCTCAGCGAGTTCCCGTACCGCCTCGATTACTTTTTGATCCTCCGAGAAAGTCAAGCCATCTTGTTTATAATACCCGATTTTTAAGGTTTCTCCTTGCACAATACTGCCGGAGTCTGGTTCAATTTGTTGCGTAATGAGTTGTAACAAGGTTGATTTACCTGCCCCATTTTTACCTACAATGCCAATCCGATCCCCACGTTTAAAGGTATAGGTAAAGTCTTTAATGAGAGGCTTATTCGGGTCAAACGCTTTGGAAATCCCCTGAATTTCGAGAATTTTCCGACCAAGTCGCTCGGTATTCATGCGGAGTTCTAGGGCATCTTCCCGTTTGAATTGGGAAGCTTTGTCTTTCAATTCATGAAAGGCATCGATCCGGTATTGCGCTTTGGTTGTTCGTGCTTTGGGTTGGCGGCGCATCCATTCCAGTTCTTTGGAAAGTTGTTGCTTGAGTTTCTCGTGAGTTACAGCCTCTCGCTCTTGTCGCTCTGCCTTTTTTTCCAAAAAATACGCATAAGAACCTGTGTATTTATAGATTTGTTGATGGCTAAGTTCAAGAATTCGGTTACATACTTTATCTAAAAAGTACCGGTCGTGGGTGACGAGCAACAACGTTGTGTTGGCCGAGGATAAATGGCTTTCGAGCCATTCGATGGATTCAAGGTCCAAATGGTTGGTGGGCTCATCCATAATGAGTAAATCAGGATCCTCAATCAAAACACGGGCTAAGGCCACGCGCTTGCGTTGCCCACCGGATAGTGATTTCATCAAGACATCGAAATCATGGATCCCCAGTTTACCAAGGATTTGTTTCACACGCGCCTCATAATCCCACCCTTGGAGCGCATCTAGGGTTTCCATACTGCGGGCGAGTGCTTTATCGTCTTGCGTTTCAAGTGCTTTTTCGTAGTCACTAATAGCTTTTGTGATGGGATTATCGGCAAAGAAAAGAGATTCCATGACCGTCTGGGTGGGATCGAATACAGGATCTTGTTCCAAATAACCCACCCGTAGATCTTTTCGGAAACTGATATTTCCGCCGTCGGGGGAGTGTTTCCCCGCGAGAAGATCCAAAAGAGATGTTTTTCCCGTACCATTCGCTCCAATGAGGGCCACTTTTTCTCCTTGTAAAATGCCAAATGTCAAGTTTTGGAACAACCAGCGTTCTCCCACATTTCGACCAATATTTTCTGCTGACAAGTAATTCATGCAACAAAGATACGTTGCTTGATAGATTAAATCCTGATGGAAATCAAATTTCCCATGCAACCTTTTCCGGAAAAAAAACATCCTTTCGTGTAGGTGGTCTACCATCTTCCGTTTACTTTGTAAAATAACCAACTTCTAAACCATTTTTTGTATGAAAACTTGTCTTTTGACTGTAGTAGGTTTCTTCATGACAGTGGCTACTTATGCCATGGATGTCCCTTTTTCCGATGAGTTTTCGGAGTTAGACAAAATTGAAAACGTGGTTTTAGACAAAGGACTGGATATGGAGTCGTTAGCTACTCAGCACCCAGAATTGGCTAATTCGGTGAATTGGGCGCCGGAAAGTTCGGCGACATTCGTGGCCAAGGAGATGCCTATTGCTCGCGGTTTTTGGTGGGGCTGTTGTCTAGGTGTAATCGGCTTAGCATTGGTTTACATCATCACCGACAACAACAAACAAGAGGTAAAGAGTGCGTTGATTGGTTGCGTAATATCAGCCCTACTTTTTGGAATTGGTGGATTGATTGATCCGTTTGGTTGGTTCTAAATCAGCTAAATCCTCAAAAAAACACGACTTCAGCTAGGTTCTAGTGAAGTCGTGTTTTTTTATGATATACGTAGAGCATTTAGGGGATTGATGCCTTAGCTTTTCGAATTTTTCGGCGTATGTCACGATCATTTTGAATGGTTTGTGCGATCTCAAAGTGGAGTAGGGCTTGCTCGGGTGCATCGAGGGCTACGAGTTCATCTCCTTGTTGAACAGCATTCTCCCGAAGAAGATCCAACTCAACCGCGGTAGGTAATTCCAAATCTTTTTCAAGTGATTGCGCAAGAATGATGGATTTTTTGGCCTCCTCGAAGTTTTCTCCATAGTAGGACGCATCCACTTGCTCCAAGGTTTTTTTGTAGAATTCTATTTTATCTTCCCGCGTGATGGGTGAATCCGATTGTGCACTTTGCCACAAGGCGAGGACAAAAATAAGGAAAAAAAATGCTAAGAAAATAAACCAAATCCATCGTTTGGATTTAGACTGAGCTTTGGATGGCGTGGGGGTTGGGGATTTCCAAAAATCAGCCAAAGCAGGCGTATTTCCTGCGGTATTGGATTCTTGACTTCCCTCGCCTTGGACCCACGTAAAGGCCGAGATGTTCATTTTTCGGAGCGTTTCCTTGTCCACCCAGTCGGTCCACTCCCCATTTATTTTGGCTCGAAATTTCATGGTTGGGTATCTACTAGGTTTTGAAGGGTCAAAGAATCCAGTTTAAGTGCGTGTGCGTCTCGTTTAACCGCCTCAAGGTATTTGGTATTGCTGTCGGTTTGCATTAATTTAATATTTTGCAATAAAATAGCTAACGTGTCTCGTTTAGCGGCTTGACTGAACGTATTCAATTGCCATTCGCGTAATGATAATTTGGGATCGATTACGTCTGGTGCAGGTTGAAGGTATAGGTAGGCCGCCCATCCCCAGCCTAAAATAGCCAATAGCCAAGGGCCCATGGTTCGCCAAGGCAACTGCGTTTTCTCCTCTTCCTGTTCTTCCTCAATCTCTTGGTTTTGTTGGCTAAAGAGCGCTCGAACGCGTGCGTCGTTCTGTGGCGGGAGGGTAGAGGTTGGTGCTTTGGGTAGTGCACTTGGCTGCTGAAATAGGGGAAAACGGTCAACTCCCCATTTGTCTTGCATTCGAGCTAAATGCTCAGCGTCTGAGGTTACATAAAAACGACCATAATCGAAACTAATACGCTCAAGGGTAGGCGAGGCTTCTCGAATGTTGGGAAATGAAGCACTTAAAAGTTTTGCCGTTGGAAAGGTTGTCAACGGTTTTACCACTACTTTTTCTAATAAATTGCCCTCAGCAAAGCCCACTATTCCCTCCCAAACCGCTTGGGCTTCCGGCAAAAAATTCGTTTTGATGAATTTTTGATGCTGTAAAACCAATTTGCTGAAATTGATACGAGCCGCTTCCAAGATGTCAATATTGATGGGATCCCATTGGATGTCGTGGTCGGATACCAAAGCAACGCCATAGGTACTGCCCGAAATACGGCTTCCGTCAAAGGCTTGAGCAAAGGCATAGACTTTGAGCAAAGAAAATAGTTTTCCTTCTCTGTTTTTGATCCGATACCTTGCCCAAACTGGGAGATTTTCCCGTCGATCGATGGTCATGACCTTGGATTCCAGGAATTCAAACCCGGGAAAGAGCTGATTAAAGTCAGGGCAATGTCCGGATTGATCAAAAGCTTCCCATGTAAAGCTTTGCGATTTTCCAAAAAAGAGCAAGTACATCATCAATTTCCAAATAGGTTATCCCACCACGATTTCCGAATCAAGTCTTTTTTGGTGGTCAGTTTGTACAACATTTTCCAAAGTCGAAGCGGGTTTTCGTAATCTATTCGTACGATGGTTTGCATCTTAATGCCTTCCACAGTACTTTCCAGCAGTTTCCCGACGGAGTAATCTCCCCATGTGACCTGCGTTTTTTTAACCAAATTATACAACGAGGGGCGCTTTTCCCGAATGAAGTTCTCAATGTCTTCTGCCGGATCCGGATTTCGATCCCACTGGGAGGCGACAACCACAAACTGGGCATTTTTTAGGACCTCGGGTTGACTCACATGGAGGAAATTTAAAAAATCATAATGCAAGGCATCTTCCCTGTCATGGGCGTCCTGCCGACTTTCATTGTCCATGCGGGCGGGCTCAAAAGGGGTAATTAGAAGGAAAATGACTTCGGTCTCATCAATCCGGATGCCATTGAAAACGGCGTTGATTTTGTCCGTAAAACTTGCGCCTTCATTGACCTTGATGCGTTTTAAATCTTCACCGGATAAATCCAAAAAGCCAATCTTAACGGTTGGATTTTTGGTATCATTGGGTTGAAGGGTTACGCCCAAAAGATCCAATGTCCCTTCTTGCGTGGGGTCGTATAAGCTACCCTCATCGAAGTACTTGATCATTTGATTGGCTGCGATTCGGCCTTTATCAAAGGGAAATTCTTCTTCTTGAAACAGCCGAAACGGGGTATTGGCCCCTTTGACCGCGTAATACATGAGGCTAGACAAAAGTAAGGACTTGCCTGCTTGCGGAAATCCCACCGGAATGATCAATTTCCGTCGATCCTTGCTGAAGCTTGAAAAAACTAAAGCAATGTCATGTGGGTTTAGATCATCCAAAAATTCACGTTTGGGAGAGGAGGGTTTGGGTGGGGTTGGTTCCCCGATATTTAGATCAAAGCTCATAGTAAATTAGAATCGATTGGGTTTGGAGTTGATGCGCGCCTGTAGCGGTGTATTTCGAGCAATTTCTTCATTTTGAGAACGAAGTAAGAAATACAAGGCGAGAGGCACAAGCAAATCGATGAACAAACAAATGACTAAAATCCCCCAAGTATCCAATTTGGTGATGCGCTGACCGACAGATTGCAAGGTATGTGCAATGCGACCGAGGTTTCGGGTTTGGGCTTCACCCAACGTTGGAAACACAGTTTTTTGAACCGCTTCATTGATTTGGGTGGTGGCATTATCAATTTTGGTCACAATTTCTTGCATAGTCTTGATCTGAGGATGCGTTTTTACCTCATTGAGGGTAATGGGTTGGTCATCTTTGATGATCTCTTCCAATTTTGGCGAATAGTCAGTTTTTAATTTACTTAATTCCTTCATTCCTAAATAAAGATTCATGCCATTTCCATCCCCTTTTTGCGCCATTTGCTTGATTACAAAATTTTGGATTTCATTATCCAAAATATCATGGTAGCGGGTGGCAATCTGGGATCGTTCGGTGGCGGTACCCCCAACAGTCAAGTTAGGTTTTAGTGTCCCTCCAGTAATGCGATTGAATTGATTGAGATAATCCTTGGCACGGGGGCCAAATCCGGCTTGTCCTGATATTTCATCGAGGATATTTCCTTTGAGTGTGTATAAATCACTAACCGTTTGGACCAGTTCCGTTCCATAATCCATTTGGCTGGCGAAAGCCTGAAGGGTATCGTTTAGGGCAATCGCCTCTTCTTTGACTAATTCTCGGCCCAAATACGAGGGGTAAAAGTAATTCAGGTTAAATATAAAGAAGAAAAAGCCACAGATGACATAAAAAGCCAAAGCTAGTTTTTGACCAGCTACAGCAAAATAATACGAGAGCAACATGAGCAGCAAAATGATGGCGGCAATAAATAAACTACCATAGTCCGAATTGAAGGGTCTCATTTCTTGTAAACCCAAGTGAGTATGCCAAAAACCCACTAAAAAAACAATAAAACTAAGTAGCCAAGCACCTAGAATAACAAAGCGAGGAGTTTCCTTTTTTTTCATTTTGGATAATGTAGTTTGACTGGTAAAGCCATGCGTTGGGTATAAAACTCAAAACCTCCCGGAAGATTGTACGAATTTAAGAAAATTTTAAGTTCATGTTTTTTTTCTAGGCTTACTGGTCAAATAAGTGGATGAATGGAGGGGAGGATGTCAAAAGAATGACTAATCCCAAAAGACCCACTTCCTCGTTCCATGACGATGAAGTGGGTCTTCGCTGCAAATGAGGTGGATTTTACCTCACATCAATATGCAATTCTTTTAATTGTACTTCGGAGATCGTAGATGGCGAATCGATCATGACATCGCGGCCGCTGTTGTTTTTAGGGAAGGCAATGAAGTCCCGAATGGTATCGGCGCCACCAAAGAGCGAGCAAAGCCGGTCGAAACCGAAGGCAATTCCTGCGTGTGGGGGAGCGCCATATTCAAAGGCTTCCAACAAGAAACCGAACTGTTTTTTGGCTTCTTCGGGGGTAAAGCCTAGTACCTCGAACATCTGCTGTTGTAAATTCCGTTCAAAAATTCGGACCGATCCTCCGCCAACTTCCGTGCCATTCACAACCAAATCGTACGCATTGGCCCGTACAGCACCTGGGTTGGTACCTAGAAGGGCGATATCCTCGGGTTTCGGGCTAGTAAATGGATGGTGCATCGCAAACCACCGATTTTCTTCTTCGCCATACTCCAACAGCGGGAAGTCCACCACCCACAATACTTCGTAAGTCTGTGGATCGCGCAATCCAAGGCGATTCCCCATTTCAAGGCGCAGTTCGTTCAATTGCTTGCGGGCTTTATCTGGCTCGCCGGAAAGAATTAACAGGAGGTCCCCCGGTTGGGCGTTCATTTTTTGGGCAATAGCGGCGAGGTCCTCGGGCGAATAAAATTTATCGACAGACGATTTGAACGTACCGTCGGCATTGTACCGGATATACACCAATCCTTTAGCTCCAATTTGTGGTCGTTTGACCCAGTCTGTGAGTTCGTCCACTTGTTTGCGGGTATATTCTGCACAACCCGTAGCACAAATTCCGACAACAAGTCCAGCCTCATCAAAAATAGAGAAGCCTTTTCCTTGGGTTACGTCATTTAATTCGACGAACGACATGCCAAACCGAATATCGGGTTTATCGGAACCGTACAACCGCATGGCATCCGCATAGGTCATGCGTGGAATTTCAGGTAGTTCTATATTTTTAACGGTTCGGAACAAGTGTCGAATCAACCCTTCAAACGTTTGAAGCACATCTTCTTGTTCGACAAACGACATTTCACAGTCGATTTGGGTGAATTCTGGCTGGCGGTCGGCGCGGAGGTCTTCATCCCGGAAACATTTGACGATTTGGTAATAGCGATCAAACCCGGATACCATCAGCAATTGCTTGAAGGTTTGGGGCGATTGCGGAAGCGCGTAAAATTCACCTGGATTCATGCGGCTTGGCACAACAAAATCGCGTGCACCTTCAGGAGTAGACTTGATCAATACAGGCGTTTCTACTTCAATGAAGTTTTGTAGGTCTAAGTAATGGCGTGTTTGTTGGGCCATGCGGTGGCGGAGTACCAAGTTTTCACGAACCGGTTCGCGACGCAAATCCAAGTAGCGGTATTTCATACGCAAATCATCCCCGCCATCGGTATCATTTTCGATTAAAAATGGGGGTAATTTGGCTGAATTTAGGATCGTCAGCGCCGTGATATCCACTTCAATCGCTCCGGTAGCGAGTTGGTCATTTTTGGCGAGGCGTTCGATGACAGTTCCGGTGGCTTGGATGACGAATTCTCGCCCCAAGGACCGAACCGTTTGAATGATTTCAGCGGGTGTTTTTCCTTCTTCGAGCCGAAGTTGGGTAATGCCATAGCGATCGCGGAGGTCAACCCAGATCATGCCGCCTTTGTCGCGGATACGTTGTACCCAGCCCGAAAGCGTGACCGTTTGTTGGGTGTGCGAAAGGCGGAGTTCGCCGCAGGTATGTGTTCGTAACATGGTAAAAACGATTAAACTCTAGTTTGGGAAGGACCTCAAAGGTACGGATTATTCTATACAAGTCGGATTCACGAAAGGGTTAAAAAGTCCCGAATTTGTTTTTCACAGGCTTGAGTAATTTCCTCGGCGGTGCATTCTTTGGGTTCGAGTGGTGAAAGCGTGACCCAAGTCATTTTTGTAAAACTGGTCAAGGGGAAAAGACCCGTTGGGTTGAATTTCCAGGTGCCATTTATCGCTACGGGCACAATCAACGCATCGGGGGCACGTTTGATTAGGGTCGCTAAGCCACCTACTTGGAAGGGTTTGAGCTGTCCATTGCGCGAGCGTGTACCCTCCGGGAAGATTGCCGCTGAAAACGTATTGTCTTGTATATATTTTCCTAAACGAGCAATTTCAATGATCGCCTTTTTGCCATCTTTACGGTCGATGAGCGCGGCTCCACCCACACGAAGGTTGTAGGAAATACTGGGAATCCCTTTAGCTAATTCAATTTTTGAAACAAACAAAGGCGTAAATTCTCGCAAAAACCAGATCATGCCGGGGATATCAAACATACTTTGGTGATTGGCGACAAAAATCAATGGACGATTTCGGGGCAGATCTGTGGTGTATTGAATTTGTGCGTGGGAGCCTGTGAGCCACCAACCTTTGACAATAAAGAAATTCAATACCTCCACTGAGGTTTGGTGTGCCTTTCGGCCAAAAAGCCGAAAGCAAATGACCTGGACGACATGAAACAGTAACAAAAGAATGCCAAAGTAAAGCATGTATAGGGCACTCAAAATAAAATCTAGGCTCTTTTTCATTGGATCAACAACACGTTGTGAGGTTTTCGGCGACAAAATTACCCAATTATTTCCCATCCATCCCTCATTTACGAAGCTTTTTTGGTTCCTAGCGATATTCCGAGGGAATTTGTCGCACTGTGCGTGAGTGGGGAATAGAATATCTGTATATTTGATTCTGTTTTGACTTTGACAAATTTATATCGTATGTTTTTACCTACCAGCCGAATTGAGGTGATGAAATTTATTGGACAAAAGATTGATTCTTTTGTGGATGAATTTTTGAAACCCATTGATACCAATTGGCAACCTGCTGATTTGTTGCCAGATTCCACCTCTGAAAATTTCTTTCAGGAGGTGAAATTACTACAAGAATCATGTCGTGAATTGCCCTACGATTACATGGCGGTTTTGATTGGCGATACCATCACGGAAGAAGCCCTACCTACCTACGAATCGTGGTTAATGGGCGTGGAAGGGGTGGATCAACAAGAAACCGCAGGATGGAGTAAATGGGTACGGTGGTGGACAGCCGAAGAAAATCGGCACGGGGATTTATTAAATAAGTACTTGTATTTGTCGGGCCGTGTGAACATGCGGGCCATGGAAACATCTACCCAATATTTAATTGCTGACGGCTTTGATATTGGTACGGGTACTGATCCTTACCGGAATTTTATTTACACCTCTTTCCAAGAGCTGGCGACGAATCTTTCTCATCGCCGAACGGCTACACTTTCCAAGCAATTTGGTAATGCCCATTTATCCAAGATTTGTGGTTTAATTGCCGCTGACGAAATGCGCCATGCCAAAGCATATAAAACGTTTGTGGCGAATATCTTTGAAGTCGATCCGTCCGAAATGATGTTGGCTTTGGAAGATATGATGAAAAAGAAGATTGTCATGCCGGCACATTTTTTACGGGAAACGGGGACGAAAATGGGGCATACATTTTCTCATTTCTCCGATGCCGCACAACGACTCGGAGTCTATACTACGCAGGATTACATTCAAATCTTAGAAGATTTGTTGGAAGAATGGAAAGTCGAAAATATTCGAGGCCTGAACGAAACCGCTGAAAAAGCACGGGACTATTTGGTCGCGTTGCCTGCCCGACTAAAACGTGTAGCTGAACGGACGAAAGTTCCGAATTTGGAATATGAGTTTAGTTGGATTACCCGATAATGTTTCATTCACGAGAGACTGCCCTCCTACACGGGCAGTCTTTTTGTCTTTAAAACAGCATGATTACCTCCATTCACCACACCGCCATCATTTGTTCGGATATCGAGAAGTCAAAGCATTTTTACACAGAAATTCTAGGCTTTACGGTTATTCACGAGGTGTACCGACAAGAACGCGATTCGTATAAAATTGATCTCGCGCTGGGCGATCATTATGTGATCGAATTATTCTCCTTCCCAAATCCTCCCACCCGACCTTCCCGTCCTGAGGCTATGGGGTTGCGTCACCTGGCTTTTTCTGTGGAAGACCTCGATGCGGCGATTTTACACTTGGCGCAAAACGATGTTCCGTGCGAGCCAGTTCGGGTGGATCCTTACACGGAAAAACGGTTCACTTTTTTTTCAGATCCCGATAATCTCCCCCTAGAACTTTATGAGGTTTGATATCCTTTTTTCAATCCATTCCCCTGCCCCAAACACCATTGAACCCAAGGCGGTTGGATGCGAGGGATGAATTTGATATATTCGTTCCGTAAATAACGTCAACGACAACATGGCAAAAAACTCCGAAAAACCGCGGGTTCATAAAGACCTTGATGGGTTTGAGATCGAGATCAATTCGTTTGGTGAAATTCAAATGTCTTACGATATTGATAAGCTCAATTCTTTTTTAAACGATAAAGTGGACGATAAAAAACTACGTCATATCGAGAAAGAAGGGGAAGAAACTAACGATGTAACAGAAACGGAATAAATACAATGCGCAGTCACGAAATCGATTACAAAATTATTGGAAATGACATTCAAATCGTTGAGATCGAATTGGATCCCAATGAAACTGTTGTTGCAGAAGCGGGCTCTATGTTGTACATGGAGGAAGGGATTGTATTTGAGACTAAAATGGGGGATGGGACTGACGCGAACCAAAGTATTTTGGGGAAGTTGTTTAGTGCTGGAACTCGGGTTTTGACAGGGGAATCCCTCTTTCTCACCCATTTCACCAACCGCGGCTATGGCAAGCGAAAAGTGGCTTTTGCGGCACCTTATCCCGGGACCATCATTCCCGTGGCGTTAGGTCAGGTTTACCAAAATACGTTGATTGTCCAAAAGGATGCGTTCCTGTGCGCGGCATTGGGAACTAAAATGGAGATTCATTTCAACCGTCGGATGGGCGCTGGCTTCTTTGGCGGCGAAGGTTTTATTTTGCAAAAAATCCAAGGAGATGGCAACGCCTTCATCCATTCGGGTGGGGTAGTTGTGGAACGGCAACTAAACAATGAAACCCTGCGGGTTGATACAGGTTGCGTGGTCGCATTTGAGCCTCAAATTAGTTTTGATATCGAACGTGCAGGCTCCTTGAAATCCATGATTTTTGGGGGTGAAGGGTTATTTTTGGCTACATTGCGGGGAACTGGGAAAGTTTGGATTCAATCCATGCCAATCTCCAAGCTCATCCAACGGTTATCGCCAATGGGCGGAAATAGCTCCAAGGAAGGAGGTTCCGTTTTGGGTGGACTCGGGAATATATTTGAGTAAACCGAATGAACTAATTCAAAACAGCCTTGTTTTTATAACAAAGGCTGTTTTTTTATGACCTTAGAAGAAGCACAAAAGCAAGTCGATACCTGGATCCAAACGATCGGTGTCCGTTATTTCAATGAGCTAACCAATACCGCCATCCTCATGGAGGAGGTCGGAGAAGTGGCGCGCATCATGGCCCGGCGGTATGGTGAACAATCTGAAAAAGAGTCAGATAGAGGAAAAGATCTGGGTGATGAATTGGCCGATGTGTTGTTTGTGCTGATTTGCTTAGCCAATCAAACCGGGGTAGATCTCACGGCAGCTTTGAAAGAAAATTTAGCCAAAAAAACAGCCCGTGATCACGACCGCCATCATCAAAATCCAAAATTACATCCATGAGCGAGGAAATAATCAATCGTGTGGCCCAAAGTGGGCTAATTACATTTGACTTAGCCGATTTTTACATGCCCGGAGAGCGTATGACCTACGATTTAGCCGATCATTTATACATGGGGTTAATTCTTCGGGAAAAAGACCTTCGGGATGCCTTAAAATCCCAGGATACGGGAATGTATCGAGGGAAGTATGTGGCAATTCAGTGTTCTGTGGATGCCATTATTCCCCAATGGGCGTATATGTTACTGGTATTGCACATGGCTCCCGAGGCGAAAGAAGTCATCGTAGGAACTGTTGATGAATTGGAGTCATATGTATTTCAGAAGGCATTTGACGCACACGATTTTTCCCAGTATGAAGGCCAACGTGTGGTAGTGAAAGGATGTGGCGACATAGCGATTCCTTCGCGTGTTTATGGGGAAGTGGCCCGTAGGATGCAGCCCTACGTCAAGAGTTTAATGTTTGGGGAGCCATGCAGCACGGTTCCATTATTCAAAAAAAGATAATCTTTTTTCATCTTTTTTTTCTCCCTTGTCGTAGATACAGGAAATTCCCAAAAAACCTGTACTATGACATCCAAAAAAACAGCCCAAATCTTGTTAAGCGCCTTCGGCAGCTTTTTCGTGGCCTTCTTGGTGTATGCCAATTGGGAGGAGAAACCTTTGTCGGCTCAGGCTCCCCCGATGTCGTTGTTGGTTTTGTCAACGGCCCAACCGCTCGATTCGATTCGTTTTGAGGCCGCACAAATTTGGTTAGCCGAGCAGCCGGGTATCCGCGCTGTGGGTGGGCAGGCCATGCACCAACAATTGGCCGTTTCAATCGATCCCCTCGCCGTACAAGGGGAGGAGATTCTTGCTGCTTTAGCTTCGAAGGGCTATTCATTCAAGCCCGTCCAATTTGAGGCACCCGACCCTAACGCGCCGCAATGCCCCGTACCCATGGAGTACATTCAAGCATTTCAGAAAATTACTTATGCTTTCAACTTTCGTTAATTTTTTTTCATCCCAAAACATGTATCACATGAAACGTTTCGCAGTTTTCGCATTTTTAGGTTTAGTTCTTACCTTGACAGGCTGTCAGAAAGAAGAAGAAATGATGGAGCCCACCTTGTACGATCGTTTGGGTGGAGTCGAGGCAATAAGTTTGGTAGTAGATCAATTCATTGCTAACGTAGCTTCCAATCCCGATATGGTGCGTACTTTTCAACCGCTTTTGGAAGAAGTGGGCCGTTTGGGGGCTAATTCACCTCGTTTGATTTCCCTACGCGTGAATTTGATTGACCAAATTGGAGAGGCCTCAGGAGGACCTCAAAAATACAAAGGTAAAGACATGGTGACCGCGCATCGGGGCATGAACATAACCGTTATGGAGTTCAACTCGTTAGCTAAAAATTTGTCTGATGCACTGGATAAGTTCAACGTTCCAGCTCAAGAAAAAGGTGAATTAATGGGAGTTATTGGTAGTTTACAGCCCCAAATTGTAGGACAATAACAAGTATTTGTTCTAACATAAATAGAAAGCTCTCTGAAAAGGGAGCTTTTCTTGTTTTTAAGCCAAGTTGGTGAACAGGAATGGAGAATTTGTTGTTGATATCCTAATTCACAGATTTGGTCGATTGGAAGGCTTAATCTTGGGCCAAGATTTTAATATTGATCGTCATTCACCTAAATTTAGGTAAAAAAATAACTAGGCATGTGTTTTCTGCGTAGTCTCATGGTGCTTTATAGGATAATGTTGGCAGCCTTCTTTGTGATGTGTTTGTCAGGGTCTGCTGTATTGACCTGTTGGGAAGCTGGTGAGCAGGAAAAGACATGTACTTGTGAACAGGTGAAATCACTCAATTCCATTGAAATCCTAGTAGATGGGCAGATCGAAATGGATTTTTCTACTCCAGAGGATGATTTACAGTTCGAACTTCTACTCGTATCCTCATTCTATACTCAGTCCAAAATTTTTCATGTTCAGATAGCTCCGAGTTCAACCTCTTCAGGATTAAATTCTCCTCCCCCCGAGTTAGTCTAATTTTTCTTTAAAAATTGTACTAAATTCTTAATCCATACTTTGAATGAAATCGTTATCTCAGTTGGGACTAGCCGCTTGTTTGTGGTTTAGTTTCGCTTGTCAAAATTCCAAAGAAGAAACTTCCGAGGCGATATCTACTTATCCCACCACATCGCCTATTCGAGTAGATACCACCATGACCACCGATTATGTGGCCGAGATTGTGGCAGTTCGAAATGTAGAAATTCGTTCACGTATTAATGGCTATCTCGAAAAGGTATTGGTTGATGAAGGGCGTTTTGTGAAACAAGGTCAATTGATGTTCGTTGTAGGTAATCCTGAGTTGGCAGGTCAACTAGCCAAAGCCTCAGCCCTTTTAAAAAGCGCCAAAGCGGAAGTATACGCTGCCGAATTGTATGTACGCAATGTGAAGCAGCTTGTGGATAAAGGGGTGGTATCGGGGACTGAGTTGGAAATGGCCAAAAATAAAGTAGCCATCGCCCGTGCTAAAGTTGAAGAAACCCAAGCCGAGGAGGCCAATGCCAAAGTGCAGGTTTCCTATTTAGAAGTCCGGGCTCCGTTTAGTGGGATCGTCAATCGGATTCCGAATAAGATAGGGTCATTGTTGGAAGAAAAGTCATTGCTGACGACCCTGTCTCAAAATGAAGAGGTGTATGCCTATTTTGATGTTTCAGAGCGTGAATATTTGGATTTTGCATCTATGCAGAAAGCGACACCGGGTTCGGGTCGGGAAGTTCAATTGCGATTAGCTAATAGTTCGTTGCATCCTTACCAAGGATTTATCGAAACGACTGAGGGCGAAATTTCTTCTTCAACAGGAAATATCGCGTTTCGAGCTAAGTTTCCCAATCCTCAACGCATTTTGAAGCATGGGGCGAGTGGTCGCGTGTTGATTCAACGTAAATTAAATCAAGCTGTTTTGATTCCTCAAAAAGCCACCTTCGAAATACAAGATCGGGTGTATGTTTTTGTGCTTGATGCGACAAAAAAAATTAAAGCGAAGGAGGTTCAAATTAATCAACGACTTCCCCACTATTTTGTGGTAGGGCCGGGTATTTCTACACAAGATCAAATTGTTGTGGAAGGCTTACAGGAACTTCGGGAAGGGCAAACGATTCAAGCCGAATTTACGCCCATGCGTACTTTAATGGCTAAACTTACGACTAAACCCTAAACTTTATGGTTAAGACATTCATCAATAGGCCAGTGTTATCATTGGTCATATCCCTGTTTTTTGTCATTTTGGGTGTTCTCGCCATGGTCCAGTTGCCGGTGACGCAATACCCCGATATTGCCCCGCCGGCGGTATCCGTAATCACCAAATATACCGGAGCCAATGCTGAGGTATGTGCCAAAGCAGTCGTTACCCCACTCGAGCGTGCCATTAATGGTGTGCCGGGCATGACCTACATGCAATCGGTATCTGGAAACGATGGAACATCGATTATCCAAGTGTATTTTCAAGTTGGTACCGATCCAGACCAAGCCGCGGTGAACGTCCAAAACCGGGTTTCGACGGTATTGGATGAATTGCCTGAAGAGGTAATTAAAGCGGGGGTTTCAACCGAAAAAGAAGTGAATTCGATGCTGATGTACATCAATTTGATATCGGATGACACGTCGTTAGACGAGAAGTTTATTTACAACTTTGCCGATATCAATGTATTAGCTGAATTGAAGCGGATAGATGGGGTAGGGTTTGTGGATATCATGGGGTCGCGGGAATATGCCATGCGGATTTGGCTAAAACCCGACCGGATGGATGCGTATAATCTTTCGGCGGAGGATGTCATTCAATCCCTCCGCGACCAAAATGTGGAAGCAGCTCCTGGAAAAGTAGGGGAGAGTTCCGGGCGAAGCCCTCAAGCATTGCAGTATGTTTTGCGCTACACCGGAAAAATGACTGAGATTGAGCAGTACCAAAATCTGGTAGTCAAAATAGCGGACAATGGTGAGTTGCTTCGATTGAAAGACATTGCCGATGTTGAATTTGGTTCGTTAGACTACGATGTGTTATCCAAAGAAAACGGAAAGCCTTCCGCTGCGATTGTATTGAAACAAAGACCTGGCTCAAATGCCTCGGAGGTGATTCAAAACATCAAGGATCGGTTGGACTTTTTGAAGGAAACAACTTTTCCTCCCGGTATGAAATACACCATCAGTTATGACGTATCCCGGTTTTTGGATGCTTCCATTCAAGAGGTTTTAAAGACCCTGATTGAGGCATTTATTTTGGTGGCGTTGGTGGTGTTTTTGTTTCTCCAAGATTTCCGATCTACACTCATTCCCGTTTTGGCAGTACCCGTTTCACTGGTGGGGACATTTGCGTTTATGCAATTGTTTGGGTTTTCGATTAATCTCTTGACGTTGTTTGCATTAGTTTTGGCGATTGGGATTGTGGTGGATAATGCGATTGTGGTCGTGGAGGCTGTTCATGCCAAAATGGAAGAAGACCATTTAGGTCCCAAGGAGGCTACCATTGAGGCTATGGAAGAGATTTCAGGTGCGATTGTGGCCATTACCTTGGTTATGTCAGCCGTGTTTGTTCCGGTAGCCTTTTTATCGGGCCCGGTTGGGGTATTTTACCGGCAGTTTTCCGTTACAATGGCTATTTCGATTGTCATTTCAGGTGTAAATGCCTTAACCCTGACCCCTGCATTGTGTGCCTTAATGTTGAAAAATACGCATGGCCAACCCAAAAAGGAAAATGCCTTGACCCGTTTCTTTACCCGCTTCAATGCGGGATATGATCGATTATCCGATCGGTATAAGGCTATATTGCAAATTATTGCCTCTCGTCGTGCCGTTACTTTAGGTATTTTGGTTGTATTCTGTGTCGCGACGTGGGGTGTGGGAAGTGTATTGCCAAGTTCGTTTATTCCGACAGAGGACCAAGGAACAATTTACGCGAATGTAACGACTCCGTCAGGGGCAACTTTGGAGCGAACGGAGGAAATTATGAATGAGATTGATCGTGTTTCGCAAGAGTTGGGTGAAGTCGAAAGTATCTCGAGTTTATCGGGCTATTCGATGATGACGGATGGGGTAGGCGCATCCTTTGGCATGAGTACCATTAACCTAAAGCCATGGGACGTCCGTGAAAAAACCGCGGTGGATTTGATCCAAGACCTGAACGACAAAACCAAGCATATCAAAGGGGCAGATATTCAGTTTTTCCCTCCGCCAGCTGTACCGGGTTTTGGTAATGCTTCCGGCTTTGAGGTTCGAATTTTGGATAAAACCGGCGCGGGAAATCTCCAAAAGACTGCAGAGGTCACGAATTCCTTTTTGGATGATCTTCGCAAGCGTCCGGAGATCAAAGAAGTATTCTCAGGTTTTAACCCCAACTTTCCGCAATATTTGATCACCATGGACCAAGCGGCGGCGGCACAAAAAGGAATTTCGGTGGATCGGGCGATGAGTAATTTGCAGGCATTGATCGGTAGTTATTATGCCACAAACTTTATCCGGTATGGCCAAATGTACAAAGTTATGGTACAGGCTAACCCAGAATTCCGCGCCAAGCCAGAGGATATCATGAAACTTCGGGTGAAGAACAAAGATGGCGAGATGGTTCCCTATTCCATTTTTTGTCAGATTTCGCGCGTGTATGGCCCTGAACAATTGACACGGTATAACATGTACACCTCCGCGATGTTAAATGGGGAACCTGCATCTGGATATAGTTCCGGAGATGCGATTCGAGCAATCGAAGAGGTAGCCAAAACCTCATTACCTCGGGGGTATACCTATGAATGGTCAGGTATGACACGCGAGGAGGTCTTGTCCGGAAATCAGGTCATTTATATCTTTTTGATTTGTTTACTCTTTGTGTATTTACTTTTAGCGGCTCAATACGAAAGCTTTCTTCTTCCTTTGCCGGTGTTATTATCCTTACCTGTAGGGATTTTCGGATCCTTGTTTTTCCTCTGGATTTCTGGTTTGGAGAATAATATCTATGCTCAAGTAGCCATGGTCATGTTAATCGGCTTGTTGGGGAAGAACGCGATTTTAATTGTGGAGTTTGCCATTTTGGAGCAAAAGCAAGGACGGACTCGACTTCGAGCTGCCATTGGGGGAGCTTTAGCTCGATTCAGACCTATTTTAATGACCTCTTTTGCATTTATTGCAGGCTTAATTCCCCTCATTTTTGCTTCCGGCGCAGGTGCCATCGGAAACAAAACGATTGGTACAGCTGCGGCAGGGGGTATGTTTTTGGGAACCATCCTCGGTGTCTTGGTGATTCCTGGTCTTTATGTGGTATTTGCCCAAATCAATAAAACGAGTCGTAAAAAGAAAGAAAAAAAAGAGTGGGTATATGAAGAAATATAATTGGCTTTTGGTGTGTATGGGGTTGGGAATGATGGGCTGTAAAATGGCAAAACCATTTGCACCAGATCCTATTTTTGTGGCGCCCAATCAATTTTCGTCAGGGGATACGCTATCGAAGTTAGTTTTGCCCAAAACACTCCTAACGCAAGATACCCTGTTGGTCCGGTTGATTGATTCCACGTTGGAACGCAGTTTGGATTTTCAGTTGGTTAATCAGCAAATCGCCCGGATGGCTGCGCAAATGCGGCTTGTTCGGGGGATTGATCGTCCCGATTTACAAGTTGGTCTCGCACAGAGTCAACGCCGTTTTGGGAAATATACGATGGATGGTGTAGGGAACTTTGATACCAATTTTTCACCCAATTTAACAGATCGACAAAAAGTGCCTCACCCGCATTTACCTGATTTCTTGGTTGGGGTACAATCCTCTTGGGAGATCGATGTTTGGGGGAAATTAAAGTCAACAAAAAAGGCGGCCCTGCATCGTTGGTTTGCTTCGCAAGCGGCTCAACAACTCTTCAAAACCCAATTGGTGGCTGAGGTGGCGACTTTGTACTTTCAACTTGGCTTATTGCGGGAGGAAAAAACCATGTTGGTGGATAATATCACCCTCCAAGAGCGCGCTTTGGAATTGGTTCGTGTAATGAAACAAGCGGGAGAGGCCAATGAGTTAGGTGTGGAGCTTCTTGCGGCTCAATTGTTGAGTTCGCGGTCTACGCTGACGTTTGTGGAGCAAGAAATTGTGGAGACACAACTGGCGTTGAATCTCTTAGCTGGACGGTTTCCTGAACAAATAGAAACGGGTACTTTACCTGGAGAAATCCTAGAGTCCGTTCAATGGTCGGTGGGTAAAACCTCTGAGCTTTGGCAAAATCGCCCGGATATTCGGCAAGCGGAAGAGGAACTGCGGGCTGCACGTGCGGATGTCGATGTCGCGAGGTTAGCTTTTTTACCTGCGGTCAATTTATCCGCTAATTTAGGTTTTCAAGCGTTTAAAGCGGCTTTGTGGTTTAATCCGGCTAGTATTGCGTACCAATTGGTGGGTGGTGTTGCGGCGCCTTTGGTGAATCGACGGATGTTGGAGTCCCAATTGCTGATGTCACGGGCAGATCAGCAAGCGGCTTACATCCGCTACAAACAAGTCGTTTTGTTGGCCTTCAATGAGGTGAATTTATACCAAAGCCGCTCCCTTAATCTACAAGAACAAGTCCATCTTAAAAAACAAGAGGTGGAATTGCTTCGGCTGTCAATTTCGACATCTACGGATCTGTTTTTATCTGGCCGTGCGACCTACTTGGAGGTGATTACGGCACAGAAAAATGCGCTTCAAGCGCAAATCGAATTAATCGATCTTCAGCGAAATTGGGCTACTGCATTGGCTCAGTTGTATCGGTCATTGGGCGGAGGCTGGTAATGTGTACTCGGGCGGGTGGAGGTTGTTGATCCCACTCGCCCAAGTGTTGCATTTTCTTGGTTTTGTACCATTTTTTTTGATATCTGTTCTTGGTATATTGCCCATCGCGTTCTACCTTTGTTGTGTAGTAAAAATCCAATTATCTCATGTCTCACCTACCATTTCTGGGAAGAATCACGCTTGTGATCGCCTTGCTTGCCAAGATGTGGGTGGCTCCTTTGCTTTTTCTGGACTATGAGATACGGAAGGAATACATCATCAAGAACTTTTGCGTGAACAAAAGTCGACCTGAGCTTCACTGTGATGGTAAATGTTATCTAGCACAACGCTTGCAAGAAACACGTACCCAGGATGAACGTCAGGCCACGGATCAGTTCCTTCGTTCGTTTTTCTTGGTTGATCATTGCTTAAGTGAAACGATGCGGTATGATGTAACCCCTTCCCTCGTATTCCTTGGGGAAAAAGTAACTTTCCCCGGCTTAGGTGTAAACACCCCTGAAGCCCCTATCCTCTCTCTGCTCATTCCACCCAAGCTAGGGTAACGTTCGCTACGGCTTACCAAGCAAAACTTCTTTTTTCGATTTAAATCAGATTCAAACTTGAGATATTGCTCAGGAGAGTTCCACTTTTGTGCGGATTTTTCTGAAGAACGGTATCTTGTAAAATACTTTTGTCTTTTATGAAAAATTCTTGTGTTATTCTATTGGTATTTCTATCATCACTTGGATTTATGTCCTGTTCTCCTGCCGATGAAATCAATCCTAACGATACAAATTCAGTTATTCTGGAATTTGAAAATGTAGTCGGAGGTCAGCGATTGGCTTTAGGAACAGCAACCTACACTAATCCTGCGGGAGAGCCCTTTACCATCACGCGACTGAATTATTTTGTCTCCAACATCAAAATGACGAAGTCTGATGGGCAGGAAGTTACTTTTCCGGGTCAATACTTTCTCGTGCGGCAGTCCGATCCAACCTCTTGGAAGATCACCTTGCCTGAAGTTCCTGCCGGAGATTACATCAAGTTGGATTACCTCATTGGGGTAGATTCTTTACGTTCGGTAGCGGATATTTCGCAGCGGACTGGCGTATTGGACCCTGCAAGTTATGGGGATGACAACATGTACTGGTCTTGGAATTCTGGGTATATCTTTTTTAAAATGGAAGGTACATCTTCTCGTGCGACAACCCCGGCTCAAAATTTTCAATTTCATATAGGGGGATTCGGAGGATTTTCGGCGCGTACCGCTGTGAATAGCCGGACTATTTCACTCCCGATTACACAAGCAGCTCAAGTGCGGAAAAATGTTATTCCGACCGTTCATATCTTGGGCGATGTGTTGAAGGTATTTTCTGCCGGACATACCATCAATGCCCGCAGCATGGTGCATAGCCCGGCTGTTGCGGCACCTGTGGCCGATGGGGTAAAAACGATGTTTCAAGTGGATCATGTACATAATGATAAAATGCCATGAAAAAGACCCTCCTAGGGGTTAGTCTTCTGGTTTGGTCGGTTTCCTGCTCACTCATTGAGCGGGAAATCGATCCCACGACGCTGTTTCAAAAACCAGCTGATTTTCCTGACCCTGTATATCCTTTTGAAAAAAATCCGATGTCAGCCGAGGTAGTGGAATTGGGTCGGCAATTGTTTTATGAACCTAAATTGTCGCGAGATAACACCATCTCCTGTGGCGAATGCCACAACCAGAGTCATGCTTTTACCCACCATGGGCATGTATTTAGTCATGGCATTGATGCCCGAGAGGGCGATCGTAATGCCCAACCGTTAATCAATTTGGCTTGGCAACCCCATTTTTTTTGGGATGGGGGGGTATTTGATTTGGATATGTTTTCGTTGGCGCCTATCGAGAATCCGGTTGAAATGGATGAATCCATTTCCCGTGTCTTGGCCAAATTACAACAAGATCCCGCGTACAAACGACAGTTTAAGAAAGCCTATGGCACCGAGGAGGTGACAACCGAGCGATTTTTAAAAGCTTTATCGCAGTTTATGCTCACGTTGGTCTCAGCCAACTCAAAATACGACCAATTCAAGGCCGGTAAAGCGGTACTTTCAGCCGATGAAATGGCCGGCTTGAACTTGTTTCAGGAGAAAGGGTGTGCCACGTGTCATCCTGCACCTTTGTTTACGGACCATAGTTTTCGAAGCAATGGGTTGTTGCCTATTTTTACAGGTGATTTGGGACGCTATCGGATTACAGAAAATCCCGAGGATAAAAATAAGTTCAAAGTCCCTACCCTCCGAAATGTGGCTGTTTCTGGCCCCTACATGCACGATGGCCGGTATTTAACCCTTGATATGGCAGTTGAGCATTACAACAGTTTAATTGAAGATACAGGTACTTTAGATCCTGTTTTGCGGCAGCGACGCACACCCTTGACCTCCACAGAAAAAAAGCAAATTGTGGCGTTTTTGACTACGTTGACAGATCCTACGTATTTATCGGATCCACGTTTTTCTGAATTTTACCGCCCCAAATAATCGAGAGCCCATCACATGAAAAAAATATCTTTAATCATCCTACTTTTAACCGGATTTTTTGGGCCTGCCCGGGCCTGCGATGTATGCGGTTGTGGAAATGGGGGCGCATTTTTTGGTTTGTTGCCTCAATCCCATAGCAATTTGCTTGGTGTTCGGTATCGGACAAAATCCTTTGACTCCCATCTATTGAGCCCCTTTTTTCGAGCGCAAGAGCAATTTCATACGACTGAATTGTACACCCGGTTTTATCCCCTAAATAAAGTGCAAGTCATGGCATTTTTACCTGTTCATGCCAATGTACAAACCCGTCAATTGGATCAATCCCAACAGCGAATCCAAGGATTGGGAGACGCTACGGTTTTGGTGCACTATGCCGCGGTAAACACCCTTTTCGATTCGTCGGCGCATACCTGGGATCATATTTTATTGCTTGGAGGTGGGGTGAAAGCACCAACCGGAAAATACCAATATGATGAAAGCCGAGGAGAAGTGGCCAATGCGAATTTTCAGTTGGGTACTGGAAGTTGGGATTTTCCTATTTCCATTAATTATACGCTCCGAAAAGGACAAACGGGCTTAAATGTGGATTTTTCCCATCGATTTACTACCTTTAATTCTCAAGCTTATCGTTTTGCCAACCGGCAAATGGTAGCCTTGACGTTGTTTCAGCAGCGGTATTTTGGCAAGGCTTCCTGGATGCCTAATGTGGGATTTACGGCTGAGCACGCCGGGCAGGATGTCAAAGCGGAGATTCGAAATACCTATACTGGAGCAAACCTTGTGCAGGCCATGGGTGGTTCGGAGCTTTATGTGGGTCGCTGGGCTGTAGGAGCAACGGCCTATCTGCCTGTTTATCAAAAATTGTCGGGAGGCGAACTGCGCATTCGTCCCAATGTACAAGCGCATATTACCTTAAACTTTTAGAGAATGACACGTCAAGAAGCATTATTAGCCATTTCAGGTGGCTTATTCGGTCCGAAGGTCAAAGACACGAAATCGTTTCATGACGAATTTGCGCCCGCTTGGAAACGGTCGGAGGAATATACCCGGGCTGTTTTTAATCAAATGCCGGAGGATTTACTTGACTTTCGCTATACTCCGGAATCGTTCTCGTTTCGGATGCAGTTTGTACATTGCATTACCTTCACCGCGATGCAATTAACAGCCCGATTAAAGGTGAAAAATCCGTTCATGCATGTGCACGATTGGGAGGAAATTTCGCACAAGGAATTAGATCAGCGGTTGGGCGAATTTTACCAGTGGGTGGAGCGTTTGGTTGGACAATGTTCTGTCAAACAACTCGCTGAAATGCAGGGGTTTTCAGGCGACGATATTCCCATGTGGCGGTTATTTTATGCACTGGAAAATCACATCATTCACCACCGTGGCCAAGCAATTTGTTATCTCCGACTCAAAGGGATCACGCCTCTGGGCTATGTAGGTTGGTAAAACCATATTTCGCCCAATTTTCGGGTAAAGGAAGTGAAAGGTCGATAACCTCACCCGTAGTCGGATGGGGAAATTGCAACTTGGAGGCTTGCAAGAAAATACTTCCATCCGGTGTGGTACGCTTGAATCCATATTTAATGTCCCCCACAATGGGAGCACCCACGGCACTCATTTGCGCCCGTATTTGATGGAATCGGCCTGTCGTAGGGCAGATTTCAAGTACATGATACCGCGTACTTGAGGCCAAAACAGCAAAAGTCAATTCGGCTTTTTGAAACCCTTCTTTGGGAAATGAGATGGTGCGGGCTTTGGTTTTCTCCTGTTTTATCCAATGCCGCAAGGGACTCGCACTTTGTGGCAACTGATTGACCACAGCATGGTACGTTTTCTTGACTTTTCCATCTTGGAACAACCGCGTGGCACGTGTCATGGCCTCGGTTGTTTTCGCTAAAAGCACCAAACCACTAACGCGCTGATCCAAACGATGGACAGCATGCGTACCCGGAAAAAGACTTTCCACACAGTCTACTGAGTTCGGAGACGGGGTAGTTGGCAAGCCTGAAGGTTTATGAATAACAACGAACTCGGAATCTTCCCACAAAATCATATCCATTGGACCTGTTTTTTACTGTATCCACAAAAGTACCGAATTGCAGACAAGGAGGAAACAGATGAGGGAAATTTGATGCACTTGGGGGCCTAGTAGAAAAAATAGCTCGCTCAGGAAATTAGCAGAATTGAAAATGCTAGGCAACACCAGATTTTTTCTACCTTGTATCGACAAACAATTCAACCCCATGAAGAAATTTTTCCTTGGATTTTTACTTATTCTGTTGGTTATTCTCATTGGCATTGGGTGGTATTTAAACTCGTTACACCCCACACGCTCGGGTGAGCTAAAACTGCCTGGTTTGACGGCGCCTGTGGAGGTTTTATACGATGAATTTGGCATTCCACATATTTATGCGGAGAATGAGCCGGACGTTTGGCGTGCATTAGGCTATGTCCATGCGCAGGACCGTCTATTTCAAATGGAGTTGCTTCGGCGGGTAGGTGATGGCCGACTGGCTGAAATCTTTGGCGAGGATATGTTGCCGGTGGACCGTTTCTTTCGCTCTTTGGGCTTCCGGCAATACGCCAAAAAAACAATCGATTCGGTGTACCGAACACAACCCAATGCGGCTTTTGTGACCAATGCAGAAGCTTACGTGGCTGGGGTCAATGCGTATATTCAGGAAGGAAAAACACCTATAGAGTTTACTTTGGGAGGGATTCCCAAGACACCTTTTACCTTGGAGGATGCCGAAATTATTGCTTCCTACATGTCGTTTACGTTCATGGAAGCATTTCGGGGAGAAGCAATTACAGATTTTATCGCCCAAAAATTAGGGTCATCCTATGCCCGCGACTTGGGTATTGATACCTCAACGGATGAACCTAAAATCCCTGTAGATGCATTGGCCTTTGCCCAACTAGCAAAATCGATTCAAGGGTGGGAGTCCAAGCTCCCTGTACCTCCTTTACTAGGATCGAATGGGTGGGTGATTTCTGGGAAAAAGACGAAGTCGGGTAAACCTATTTTATCGAATGACACCCACATCGCCTTTGCCCAACCTGCCGTATGGTACGAAGCGCATTTGGAAGCACCCGGTTTGCGTTTTTATGGAAATTTTGTAGCCGGGGTACCTTTTGCTTTTTTGGGTCATCACCAGCATGGTGGGTGGGGATTGACGATGTTTTTGAATGACGAAATGGATTTTTACCGAGAAAAAGTAAACCCGGCCAATCCCAATCAAGTGTGGTATAAAAAGGGATGGGAACCCTTACAAACGCGGACCGACACAATCCGAATAAAAGGGGGGAAATCCGAGGTTTTAACTGTCCGGCAATCCCGTCACGGGGTGTTGATCAGCGATGTCATGAAAACTCCCGAGCTCGTAGCTCCGTTTCAAAATGAAAGCGCTCCGATTGCGGTATATTGGACGTATTTGCAATTTCCTTCCCGAAACTTAGAAGCTTGTTATGGTTTAGCCAAAGCACACGATGTGCAAGCAGCGGAATTGGCTGTCCGGAAAATTCACAGTCCGGGTTTGAATGTCATGTGGGCCGATACCGCTGGCAATATCGCTTGGTGGGCCACTGGGAAGTTGATCCATCGCCCAGACCGTGTCAATTCTAAAGTTGTATTGGATGGCAGTTCAGGTTTGGATGATCCCTTGGGGTGGTTGGATTTTTCCGAAAATCCGCAAATCCTCAATCCAGCTTCAGGGGTTTTGTATACGGCGAATAATCAACCTGAGGCACGTCGCGGAAAGCCTTATCCGGGGTATTATGTGCCCACGGACCGCGCAGCTCGCATCCAGCAATTATTATTTACAGAAAAATCGGATTGGACACCCACAGAGGTTCGAGAGGTCATTCATGATGTGACCAATCCTCGGTTTGTGGAGATGATTCAAAAAACGGTTCCCTCGTTTGAAGCTACCATTCAAGATCCGAAGGCAAAGGAAGTCCTGACGATTTTGAAAAAGTGGACGGGCCGACACGAACGAAAAGACATTGAACCCGCTATTTTTTATCGTTGGATGTACCGAGTCGATGAATTTGCTTTGCGGGACGATGTGGGTGAGGCTTATTTTGATATTTTACGGTGGAATATGGTCTTAGAACATGGTCGAATGGGCTTGTATGAAAATCCGAATTCGTTGTGGTGGGATAACCGGAAAACGCCAGTTGTCGAAACACGTGAGGAAATTTTGGCCAAAGCTTTTGAACAAGCGGTCAAAGACTTGGAGAGCCAATGGGGAAAAGACCCCAAAACGTGGGTTTGGGAAAAAATGCATACCCTGACCCATCCCCATCCATTGGCCGTCGTACCTGTCATTGGAAAATTCTTTGAGGTAGGTCCGCTGCCCGTACCCGGAGGGAAAAGTACGATCAATAATTTGGATTTTCGGGTGGATTCTACGGGATTGTATCCGGTTAAGTATGGGCCTGCTTTGCGGCGAATTATTGATTTTGGCGATTGGGAACATGCCACCAGTGTAAATCCAACTGGCCAGTCAGGCTATTTTCGGGATCCTCATTACCAAGATCAAGCGAAAATGTTCGCTGAGTCCAAAGCTCGGCCCGAGCGTATGAATCGGAAAGATATTGAGACGCATCAGCCCAAAGTCCTTCGATTGAAACCTGAATAGCATGTCATTTTTACCTTGGAGGAAGTGAATGAAGATATTATTATTTCATTAACTTCCTCTGAGCGTTGGGTTGTTTGTCACCAGGATAACAGAATTTTGCAAAAAAATGACTGCGTGGTAACAAGCCTGTTCGACTATTTGTGGGATGTTTGCCGAGACTCCCTAGCCTCCAATGTACAGGAAAAAATGATTCAGACCAACACCCTCTTGTATCAGCCCCCTCAGCGCATAACCCCGATATTCGAGGTAGTGAAAGGGGTAGTCAAAGTTGGATCTCATTCATCGAAAGGGGAAGAAGTGACACATTACTTGCTCAAGCCCGGAGATTTTTTTGGAAATCTTCAATACCTGAATGTAGGGTTTTCTGAATTTGCCAAAACACTAACTCCGGTTCATCTGAGAACTTACGACCCAACCTTTTTTCGGAAAGTAACCACGGGCTACCCGGAAGTATCCGAATGGTTTGCTCAAAAGTTGGTCGGTAGGTGGTATCAGGCCGAAAATCAATTATTTACGGTTACCGGCTTGAATGCCCCTGAAAAAGTAACTCGAACCATGTTGCAGTATCGGTGCCAAGTGGAAGATGCTTCGGGTCGCTGGATATCCATCCTAGATCTGATGACGTTACAGGATATTGCTGATTTGACGGGTATGACACGCCAGACGGTTTCCAAAGTGGTCAAGAAAATTGACGTAAACGCCATAAAAAAAGGGAAGTCGATTTCTTGACTTCCCTTTTGCAATTCGTCTTCTCCATCAAAAGAAATACCTTCCCGAAATTTGCACTTGGAAAGGGGTCCCCCCTGGATTGGCGACACCTACGTTGGGGTTGATTTGATATACGTACCTTTGATTGGCCCGGTCAAAATTCCGCAACGTCATGAGGTTTTGATTCCCTAAATTTTTGGAAGTTCCCCATTCTTTTTTCAGCATATTGGCGACGTTAAAAATATCCGCCCCCAGTTCAATGCCTGTTTTCTTGGTGCTGTTGAAATAGAATTTTTTGGCAATGCGAAGATCCCAAAATCCAAAATAGCCATTTTCACCTCCGTTTCGTTCTGCGATACGGCCGAGGCTGTTCACCATATACTCTTTAGCCAAATTATTCGGATTGGCTAAAGCCTCTCGCATCACATTCAGCTCTGTTTCAGCAAGTCCTGTATTGGCTGCGTTCGGGTCGAATACGAAGGCTAAGTCATTGGTATTCACAAAGTCACCGTTTACATTCCCATTGACAACCAACGAATACCGTGTTCCTCCAATTCCCGAGTACCGAAGTCCAACCGTCACTCCCTTGAAAGTCGGCAAGGTGCCAAAGAATACGACTTTTTTGCGGAATTGTCCATTTGAATAGTTCATACGAGATAAATCGCGCGGATCGTCAACCACCATTTGGGAGAGCGTAGCACTGTTGGCGACATTTCCATTAAATGACGTATTGTCTCTTGAGTCATTCCAAGTATAACTTAACGTTACTTGACCATCCCGGAAATACCGGTAGGTTCCATCGATAATCGCGGTGTAGGTGTTGTTTTGGCCTTCACTCACCAACTCCAAAACGCGACCGATTTGCGTGGTTTTGCGACCGCGTGTCCAGTCGGCATTTCCATTTGTCGTACTGATGGTTTCTAGGGGTACAAATACCCCCCGATTGCCCTCATTAGCCAGACGGAAGAAGGGTTGGTCTGCCATGTTTCGGTCCAGATACATGTAGTTGTTGCGTGCTAAGGAAGCAATGAGGTTCAGACCTATCCGAAGTCGTTTGTTGATGATTTTGTTGTACATCACATTGGCTTTGTAGACAGTCGGTACTCGGAGATCCTCACTGTTCATGTTGATGGTTGTCACTGGAGAAACACCGGGGAGTGTTAATAATTCGGCTCCTGGAGCTGTGGATGGGTCATTGCGGTAGGAAACGAAGTTGGGTGTGGGCACTGCACTTCCGGTAATGTCCACGGCTACAATTTTGGATCCATCAAATTGGAGATTATTGACATCGGTGTAGTTATTCAATGCGGAACCAAATACACCACCACCGATCCGAATCACATCGGTTTGTTTTTCATTGATGTCCCATGTAAATTGGAACCGCGGCTGGATTTGAAAACCTCCGGTTTTAACATCGGTTCGTAGGCCAAGTTGATCAAAAACGACCTGGTTAAAATTGGGTGCGTTGAAGTAGGTGGTGTAATCTCCACGGAGACCTAAAATTAGGTTTTTCCCCTTGCCTAAATCTGTATCGGCTTGTCCATAAATTCCTCCTCCAAAAATAATTTGTTTTACCGTGGGATCTGTCAAGGCTACTTCCCGAGCATACCGGAATGGACGGAGATTATCAAAATTATCCAAACCTGTAAAGAAAAATCGGCCATTGAATTCGCTGGTTGCAAGTGAGGTTAAATTGTTGAGCATGACATCGGCCCCAAATGTGTAGTTGGTTTTCCCTGCATTGTAGTACACATTATTCACGAGTTGATACACGTGGGATTCAAATCGCTCGGGTAAAAAACGTTGCCCACCCAATTGGATATTGGTATTCACTGTTCGGTTGTTGACTTGCGATTGAACGTTTTGTACAATGGCTCTTGGGATATTCTCGCTAGGTAATTGGCTGTTAGGTCGACCATCGTCTAACGTGTAGAGGTATTGAACCTTAAGTTCGTTGGTGAGATTGGACGTCAAGCTTGTGCGTAACGAAGCCAAGAAGCTATTCGCTTTAGATAAATGATCTCCATACACCTCATATAAATTTATGGTAGTATTGTCATTTACTCCTTGGCTATTGAGATCCCACGAGAAGTTATTCCGAATGGTCAATAAATTTTTGGCATTCATTTGATAATCCAAGCGCGCGAAGGCCGTGTGGGAATACCGAAGTTTGTCGAAACTTCCAGTTTGTGGCGAATTAGCTACACCGTATTTAGACCGGGCGACTTGTAAATAACGATCCAAAGATGCCTGGGAAACGTTAAACCGCACTTCATCTTCGGGAGTTTGAAGATCCGCGATGAACAAAGGTTGGGCGTCCCGTTGGCCGTCGTACGCCATAAAGTAGTGGAGTTTATCTTTGATGATAGGTCCGCCTAAAGTCAAACCATATTGTTGAATAGAGAATTCATTGTTTCTTCGATTTCCACGAATGTCGTATTTACTTGCCAACCAGTCGGCGCGGTTGAAGAAAAAAGCTGATCCCTCAACCCGGTTGGTGCCGGTTTTGGTTACGGCACTGATAATGCCACCGCCACTACGGCCATTGGTCACGTCATAGTCGTTGGTTAAAACTTCAAATTCGCGAATGGCTTCCATCGAAATGGAGAAGGGGCCTCGGTTGGTGGAGCCACTCGACAAAGGACTCCGGTTGGTCATGCCGTCAATGGTATAATTGGTCGAAGAGAACAACTGGCCTAGTAAGCTGTTTCCGTTGGCGACAGGAGACAAGTCTACGAGCGAGTTGAAATTTCGGCCATTCACAGGCAAGGTTGCCATATTTTTAGCCGATATAGCGGTGGAACTCCCTAACCGATGTATGCTATTGGTAATCGAATTGGCTACAACGGATACTTCGTTAAGTTCATTACTTTGCTCGGTTAAGGTAAAATCCAATTTGATTTGGTCCCCTTGATTCAACGAAATCCCTTTCAAGGTCTTGGTTCCATGCCCGATGTACGATGCGGCAATGGTGTATTGATTTCCTAAGGGAATTTGGGAGATCAAATAGGTACCAGACACAGAAGAAGTCGTTGAAATGGTGAAACCGGTGAGCTCATTTTTGACCGAAATGGAGGCACCGACCAAAAGGTCACCCTCGGTACTGAGGACCTTTCCCGAGATAGTTGCATTCACGATTTGTGCACTGACGCCTTGCGGTTTCCAAACCGACAAGAAAAGTAACACCAGGAAGCCAGAATAGGAGGTAAACTTTCGTAATAACATGGTGTGGATAGATTTGATGAAAGGTCAAAACTAGCGCCACAAATGGCCTCAGGCATGTTAAAAATTAACAACCTGAGCGCATTTAACGGTAACTTAATACAACAAAAAAGCGGGATATCGTTCGATATCCCGCCCTTCTTATTTACTTTCAGCCCGTTCTTTTATTTTCTCATAAATCATGACTTGATTCGAGGCGATTTTAGAGAATCCTCGTACATCGTCTCCGCTCCAGGCATTATTCATTTCGCCATACGACCCAAATATGGGGGACATAAGGTCGTAAGGGGATTCAATGCCCAACAGCTGAAACCGATACGGGGCCAACAATACCCGAACGGTACCCGTCACGTGCGTTTGACTGTTTTCCATGAGGGCCTCCATATCACGCAATGCCGGTTCGTTAAACTGGCCTTCATGGAGTAACATGCCATAGAACTCGGCGATGTTTTGTTTCCAATATTGTTGCCATTTGGTCAAGACATGTTTTTCCAACAAGTGGTGGGCTTTGATGATGATGAGCGGGGCGGCGGCTTCAAATCCTACCCGTCCTTTAATCCCGATAATGGTATCTCCCACATGGATATCCCGCCCGATGCCATAGATACTAGCAAGTTCATGCAAACGGCGAATGGCATCCACGGGATTCCGAAACCGTTTCCCATTGACACCTTTCAGCTCACCTTTTTGAAATTGCAAGGTAATCTCCTTCTCTTTCTTTTTCTGGGCTTGGGTTGGGTAGGCAGATTCCGGCAAATAATCCCACGAATTTAAGGTTTCTTTTCCGCCGACTGAGGTGCCCCACAAGCCTTGATTGATGGAGTATGTGGACTTATGCCATTCCCGGACTACCCCTTTTGACTTGAGGAATTCGATCTCATCTTCGCGCGAAAGTTTTAAATCCCGAATCGGCGTGATGATTTCAGCTTCTGGAACGATAATCCGAAAGGCCATATCAAACCGCACTTGATCGTTCCCCGCCCCTGTACTGCCATGGGCAATAGCAGTCGCATCAATCGACTTGGCATATTCTGCCACGGCCTTCGCCTGAAAAATGCGTTCAGCCGAAACGGAAAGAGGGTACGCATTATTTTTGAGAATGTTGCCGTACACCAAATACCGAATACATTTTTGGTAATAGGCATCGGCAACGCGAGCCGTGTAATGAGATTTGACTCCCAACTCATACGCTTTTCGCTCGATATCGTCTATCTCTTCGGCTGTAAATCCCCCGGTATCGACTAATACGGAATGGACCTCCATGCCTCGTTCCTCGGTGAGGTATTTGACGCAGAAGGAGGTATCTAAACCGCCACTATAGGCTAAAACTACTTTTTTCATGTCACGTGTTATGGATAAAAAATGAGTTCTTCTCTTGATTGCACTATCTTGGAACTGTAAAGTACATGATCGTCGCAATGGTGCCAAATACCAAATTGGGCAACCAAACGGCCAAAAGCGGAGGCATACTGCCTGCCTCGGCTATCCCTTTGGATAAAATATAAAATAAGATATAGACAAACGCCAAGACAAAGCCGACGGCAATTTGCACCCCCACGCCTCCTCGTGCTTTGCGTGCCGAAACAATCAATCCCATTAAGGATAGAATAATAACGGCAAAGGGCGTAGCAAAGCGTTGGTAATATTCAATCTGATACGGAGCTACACCTTCACCGCCGCGTAGCTTGATCAAGGCGATTCGCTCTTGTAGTTCGGGTATCGTGAAGGTTTCATGCTTGGCCTTGGAACTTTCAAAATCTTCCGGATTGAGTATCAACGCCGTGTCCAATGGAGCTGTCCCGAACGTTAATTTATCTTGTTGAATACCGTATTTTCGGATCCTGTAATCGTATAATTTCCACCGTTCGGTGCTGTCATCCCAGGTAATACGGCGTGCCGATAGTTTTTCGACTAGCTTATTTTTTTCTATCTTTTCCAGTGTAAAATCATACCCTGTTTTGGCTTCATTGTTGTAGCTCGAGAAATAGGCATAGACATTTGGGGCTACAGCGGTGTGGAAATTACGATCCGAGAAATAGAATTTTTCCCGAACATACGTGTTTTCAAAGTTGATGCGAATTTTATTGGCTCTAGGTAAAATCCAGCCCACCATAGCAAAGGAAAATATAGCCACCAAGGATGCACCCAAAAAATAGGGCCACATGATGCGTCGAAAACTAATCCCAGCACTTAGCATAGCCACAATCTCCGTGTGCGAGGCCATTTTAGCTGTAAAAAAAACGGTGGAAATGAATATCATCAAGGGACTAATGTAATTAGCCCAGTAAGGGGCCAAATTAGCATAGTATTGCAATAATATAGCCCGCATAGGCGCCGAACGTTGCAGGAAGTCATCGTTTTTTTCCACAAAGTCAATGACCAAGATCACCACCACGATGATGAACACGGCAAAGATATAGGTCGTTAAAAAACGGCGGATTAAGTAGCGATCCAATAATTTCATGTCCTACCAAAACGAAAAATGCGCCTCAAAGGTAGCAACATTTTACGGGAAAATGACGGGAATTCCTTACATTCGATGAATCAACAATCCTTTCTCTATGAAACGACTTTTCCTTTCCTTAACGTTGTACCTTTTAGGTACTTGGGGAGCTTTCGCTCAAATGGCTTTTCAGGTCAAGATTGCCCCGGCTTTGCATACGCAGCTGTTGGATGGCCGCTTGTTGTTGCTGATTGCCAAAAACGATAAAATAGAGCCGCGGTTTCAGATTCAAGATGGTCATGCGACGCAGCAAGTTTTTGGTCAAAATGTGGAAAATTGGAAATCAGGAACGTCCATGGCCATGACGGGGGCCTCGACGTACGGTTACCCCATCGAAAAATGGGCGCAACTTCCCGCTGGTGAATATACCGTGCAAGTGTTGCTTCATAAATACGAGACATTTCGTCGAAAAGACGGCTTTGTCGTCAAAATGCCCATGGATCGGGGCGAGGGTCAGCAGTGGAATTTGGCGCCAGGAAATTTGTACAGCAAGCCCATGAAGTTAAAAATCAATCCCAAGCAAGTCGGGGTGGTCACCATTTCGTTGACGGAAGAAATTCCGCCCATCCCTGAACCCAAAGACACAAAATACATCAAGCACATTAAAATCCAGAGTAAATTATTGACCGAATTCTGGGGCCGACCGATGTTTCTAGGAGCTCATATTCTGTTGCCAGAAGGGTTCGAAGAGAATCCGACAGTAAAATACCCATTGGCGATATTCCATGGGCATTTCCCGGCTGATTTTGATGGTTTTCAAACTTCCCCTCCCGATCCCAACATGCCAACCGATGACTATAACCCACGGTTTAAGATTTATGGGTACAATAAAATCGTCCAGCAAGAGGCTTATGACTTTTATAAAATGTGGACGGGTCCGGATTTTCCACGGGTTTTGGCTATTGAGATCCAACATCCATGTCCGTTCTATGATGACTCATACGCGGTGAATTCCGAAAATATTGGTCCGTATGGCGATGCGATTACCTATGAATTGATTCCACACATTGAAGAGCAATTTCGCGGAATCGGCCAAGGATGGGCGCGATTTACCTACGGCGGCTCGACGGGCGGTTGGGAGGCGTTGGCGGTCCAGGTCAAATACCCAACTGAATACAACGGTTGTTTCGCCGCTTGCCCGGATCCCATCGATTTTCGGGCTTTCACGACGGTGAATATTTACGAGGATGCCAATGCGTATTTTTACGATGCTGATTTTAAGAAATTAGCACGTCCCGGACATCGCGATTACCTCGGACAAATTTCGGCTACGGTCCAACAAATGAATCAAAAGGAATTGGCGCTAGGAACTAAAACCCGCTCCGGCCAGCAGTTTGATATCTGGGAGGCTGTTTATTCACCTGTCGGATCTGATGGGTACCCGAAGCCGATTTGGGACAAGAAAACGGGTGTAATCGATAAAAAAGTAGCGGAATATTGGAAAGAAAATTTCGATTTGGCGTATATCTTGAAGCGCGATTGGGCGAAATTTGGAGAACAGTGGAAAGGACGAATTCATATCTATTGTGGCGATATGGATAATTTCTATCTCAATAATGCCGTCTATTTAGCAGAGGATATGTTGAAAACGCTTCAAAATCCGGCGTATGATGGAGTTGTGGATTACGGCGACCGAGCGGAGCATTGCTGGAACGGAGACCATACCCAACCCAATTACATTACCCGGCTACGGTACCACCGGATGTTTATACCCAAATGGGCGGACATGGTGAAAAAAACAGCACCGGCTGGGGCTGATTTGACGTCGTGGCGGTATTGAAATTAAAGAGTTTCCTCGCTTCGCTCGGAATGACGATACACACACTCTCGAAAGGAGCGAAGGTTGGTAGTCATTCCGACTGAAAGGAGGAATCTTCCTTTCCATTCCCACTCAAAGGAGGAAGCTCGTTGTTTTCTTGCAATTCCTTTAACAAATTGACCTCTTTCTCTGAAAAGGAAATTGGTTCATGAACTAAACCTCTCTCTGTTGCCAGAACTTTCCACTTTTGTGCTCATATATCCTACGGCATAAGTTATTTGTAACTCCGATATACAAAGTTGTCCGAGCCTTATTGGTTATTCTATAGACAAGTCCTGACTTTTGCACGGTAGTTTCAATTCTTTCTGGAATCTAACAAGCGATTTTGAAAGCGCTTACGCCTTCCCCAACAGCTCATCGACTTTATTCCAGTTAACTACATTCCAGAACGCTTTCACGTAATCCGGACGGCGATTTTGGTAGTTCAGGTAATAGGCATGTTCCCAGACATCCAAGCCCAAAATTGGCGTGCCTTGGTCTGGGGCAACATCCATGAGCGGATTGTCCTGGTTTGGCGTGGAGGTGACTTTCAATTTTCCATTTTGCACGATCACCCAAGCCCAGCCGGAGCCAAATCGACTACCCGCTGCGGCGTTGAAGGCCGTTTGCATGGCTTCTAAAGAACCAAAATCACGCTGAATGGCCGCTAAAACCCGGGCAGAGGGTGTGGTCTTGGTCGGAGAAAGTAATTCCCAGAAAAACGTATGGTTCCAATGCCCACCTCCATTGTTTCGAACTGCGGCCGGATGCTGACTCATTTTTTTGAAAATATCCACCAATTCCATTTTCTCTAGCGGTGTGTTGGCAATGGCAGCATTCAAGTTGTTTACATAGGCTTGATGGTGCTTACCATGGTGAATTTCCATGGTCTTTTTGTCAATATGCGGTTCCAAAGCATCCAAGGCATACGGCAAGGCGGGCAATGAATAAGGTCCCGCGACCACACCTGAAAAAAGACGGGCTTGCGAGACAAAGGAGGCGGTAATTCCTCCAACTAACGTACTCAAAAAGGCTTTTCTGTTCATATCCATGCAGTTGATTAAGGTGAAACAAAGCTATTCATTCTCACGAGAACCCAAAAGGATTCTTTACATTTTTACCTTGAAGTCCGAGGTCGTATGGAAAACAATTTCAGGGTTATTTTCTTGATTCATCCGCAAAATCCAGTCGGTCTCCGCTAAGAAAACAGGATTAGCATCTTTATCGTACGCAATGAAATTATTTTTTAGCCGAATAAATTCAGCAAGTTTTTCAGGGTTTTCGCTGGTTATCCAACAGGCCTTGGAATAGGGTTTACTTTCAAATCGACACGAAGCGCCGTATTCATTTTGAAGCCTATGCTGAATCACTTCAAACTGGAGTTCACCGACGGTTCCAATCACCTTGCGATTGCCCGGCTGCATGATAAACAATTGGGCTACCCCTTCCTCGGAAAGCTGCATAACTCCCTTTTCGAGCTGCTTGGTTTTCATGGGATCGGTGTTGATTACCTCGCGGAAGAGTTCCGGCGAGAAGCTTGGAATCCCAATGAATTGCAGCGCTTCACCTTCCGACATCGTATCCCCAATCTTAAAATTACCGGTATCATATAAGCCTACGACATCGCCCGGGTAGCCCTCTTCGATCACATTTTTACTATCCGCCATGAACATGTACGGATTTGAAAACCGGATATCTTTTCCACTACGGACGTGGCGATAAAATTTACCTCGTTCAAAAACGCCCGAACAAATCCGCAAAAAGGCAATGCGGTCCCGGTGGCGGGGATCAATGTTGGCGTGGATTTTAAAGACAAATCCTGTAAACTTTGATTCGGTGGGTTCAACGACCCGTTTGTCGGTTTCCCGCGAAATGGGATGGGGCGACATGTCACAGAAAGTATTCAGCAGCTCCATGACCCCAAAATTACTTACGGCACTCCCAAAAAAGACAGGTGCCAAATGGCCAGCGCGGTAGGCTTCGCGATCAACTTCATCGTAAATTCCCTCGATCATCTCGACATCTTCCCGCAGTTGTGCAGCATCTTTGGGGCCTACTTTTTCATCAAGTAAAGGGGAGTCCAATGGAATTTCGAAGATATCTTCCTCCAATTTGGTTTTGTTGACGGCAAAGAAATTCATCTTTTCTTCGATCAAATGATACACTCCTTTAAAGGTAGAGCCTCCATTGACAGGCCACGTGATGGGCCGGACACGAATATTGAGTTTGTCTTCGAGTTCATCCAATAAATCAAATGGGTTTTTGCCTTCGCGGTCCATTTTGTTGACAAAAATAATCACCGGCGTTTGGCGCATGCGACAAACCTCCATGAGTTTTTCGGTTTGCTCCTCGACTCCTTTCACACAGTCTATGACCAAGATGACGGAATCGACGGCAGTCAAGGTCCGGTAGGTATCTTCTGCAAAGTCTTTGTGACCCGGTGTATCGAGAATGTTGATCTTTAGGTCGTTGTAATTGAACGTCATAACCGAGGTTGCGACCGAAATCCCCCGTTGTTTTTCGATCTCCATGAAGTCGGAGGTCGTGGTTTTCTTGATTTTGTTATTCTTCACAGCACCAGCCGTCTGAATAGCCCCACCAAAGAGAAGAAGTTTTTCCGTCAGGGTTGTTTTTCCTGCATCGGGGTGGGCAATAATCGCGAATGTACGGCGCTTGGCCAATTCTTTTTCAAAATTCATATCAACTGTAGTTCCGCGGAACCAACTAATTTACGGGTGATCCTGTTTTCAGGTTGCAAAGTTACCTATACCTTTGGAAAATATTTCAACGAACGGAGGAAAATGCAAGATACTTACGAGCATATCATCGAACAGATCTTAAACCAAGGGTATGGTGTGGTGGATCATTTTTTAGCGCCTGAACTCCTTCGTGAGTTGCAGTCGTCATTTATCCAACGCCAACAGGAGCAGGCATTTCGAAAAGCGGGGATTTCCAAAGGACATACCCTTGTGGAAACCATTCGAGGGGATGAAATTTTTTGGTTGGATGACGCTACCGCTAGGCAGGGTGAGCGAGCCTATTTGGATTTGGTGACCGATTTTTCGGATTACCTCAACCGAACGTGTTACTTGGGGATCCGGGGACATGAGTTTCATTATGCATCTTATCCCGTTGGAACATTTTATAAACGACACTTGGACCAATTCAAGGCCGATTCTGCCCGTAAGCTTTCCATGATATGTTACCTCAATTCGGATTGGGAGCCAGATCATGGTGGAGCCTTGCGGTTATATTTGCCAACAGGATCACTGGATATTCTCCCGGTAGGAGGGCGAGTGGCTATTTTTGAATCGCATACTATTGAACATGAAGTGCTACCTGCCACACGCGAACGCCGGAGTGTTACGGGCTGGCTACGGGGGTAGGCTAGGAGGTCCAAATGTCACGCAAAATATAATTTCGGTATTCTCCCACGCGCCAACCGGTCAGTCGGTATATCCAAAGTAAGATCCGTACCTTGAGGCTATACTTTTTCAGGCGAATGTCGTGTTGAAAAGCCCACGATTGTGCGGCTATCCGCGGTAACATGACAGCCGGATGTGGTGCTGTAAATTCGACTAACGAATCAATTTGGCTGTAATCAAATTGATCAGGGGCTTCCCCGTACTTGGCCTGTAATCGGTCATCGGAAAGCCAAAAGGCGCTGGTGTTTTTGATTTTCTCCATTTGCTTTTCGGGGGGCTTGACCCAGCCATAATGATGTACGTGAGCCGGAATTAGGGCAACCCGAAGTTTTTCATTCTGACCCTTCCGAAAACCTTGCGCATCCCGGTAACTGTATACACCCCGTCCAGCCTTGAATAGTCGAATTTCTCGTCGGTACCATTTCCGGGAGTCTGCGATGTAGTGATATGATCCATAGAAATGGCGATAAGAAAACAACAAACCATCAATGGAGTCAATGTCTTGGTAATGGCGCATAGCGCGCTCAATCACGGGTAGGTCTGTCTCCGGGATTACTTCATCTCCTTGAATGTAAAAACACCAATCGGTATCTACCGGAATCGCCGACAGCGCTTTGTTCGTTTCCTCAGCGAGTACGCGGCCTCCTTCCCGCAACGATGGATCCCACGTGGTTTCGAGGATGATGATTTTCGGGGATTGTAAACTTTTGATTCGGTCAAGGGTATCGTCAGACGAGTCACCCACCGCGACAACAAAGGTATCGCAAATCGGAAGAATGGATTGGATGGCTTCCAAAATCGGGTAATCGTACTTCGTCACATTACGGGCTATGGTGAATCCTACAACGTTCATCTTGCTTTTTTTGACAAAGGTACGGGTACTTTCGGTTTCTTCATCGACATGAAAATGGATTTCATCTATTGTCACTTGGTGAAACAATAAGAAATAAGGAAATTAAATCTTTATTTAATCCAACCAAATACGCTTTATGTTTTCAAATCGTCGTGACTTTCTCAAACGGGCTGGCGCCTTTGCTGTAGGATCTTCGCTTGTGGCCGCGCCTTGGCAAGAGGCTTTGGCCAAAAGTGCTTTCAAACATATTGGCGTGCAACTGTACACGGCGATGTCGGTTTTGGATAATGACATTCCGGGAACGTTGAAGGCAATCTCAGCGGCAGGATATACCGAAATCGAGTCGGCTTTTAGTCGCAAAGGAGGCTATTATGGTATGAAAGCGAAAGAATTTGCGGCATTTGCCAAAGATTTGGGGCTTTCGTGGAAGAGTCATCACATTGGCGGTGCGGCCTGGCGCCCCAATCCGAATAATCCGTCGGCGGCAAGTCGTCCGCCCATGAAAAATTTAGCCGAAAACTTCCAAGAGGTTGTCGATGACATGGCAGAGGCGGGAGTTCCGTATTTGGTTTGTTCGAGTACACCGATCAAGACGTTGGATGAAGTGAAAAAGTCGATGGAGGTATTTCAAAAAACGGGCGAAGCTTGCCAGAAAGCGGGGATTATCTTCGGATTTCATAACCACAGTGCGGAGTTTGAGCTTGTGGAGGGCGTAAAGCCGTTTGATTTGTTTGCCAAGGAACTATCCGCCGATGTGCTAAAATTTGAATTGGATGTGGCCTGGGCGATGAAGGCAGGGGTGGATCCTGTGGCGTTGTTCAAAGCCCATCCCAAACGATTCCCTTTATTGCACATCAAGGATTTGGAGAAAGATACATTCAAGCCGGTGGAGATTGGAGCGGGGTATTTGGATTATTCTTCCGTATTCGCTCATGCCAAATTGGCGGGTACGAAACATATTTTTGTGGAACAAGACGGCGCACCGAAACCTGTTGAAAATCTACAGAATAGCATAAAAAATCTCCGGAAATGGCTTGCCTAACGCAAGCTTTTGCCGAGCGCACCTATTGGTGACAGAATATTGAAAAACCTTCAAAAAAAAGGATTATCTTTGTTCAGTACCCTCGCCGAGGGTGCGCTCATTACAACTTATTGGTACCTTGCAATTTCACGATCTCCCATTACATCCGTCAACCCTCGAAGGGATAGACGCAATGAATTATCAACAGGCTACTCCGATCCAGACGGAAGCCATACCACTCATTTTAGCTGGAAACGACTTGGTCGCTTGTGCGCAAACGGGTACGGGAAAAACCGCCGCTTACCTGATTCCCATTTTAGACAAAATTGCCCGAAAAGACTCGGAACATACGGTGGCCTTAGTGCTCGTTCCTACCCGGGAACTCGCCAAGCAAATCGATGAGCAGCTGGAAGGGTTTAGTTATTTTATTTCAGCCACTTCCATCGCTATTTATGGCGGCGGCAAAGGCGAAAATTGGGACCAACAACGAAAAGCCTTGGTCGAAGGTGCCGATATCATCATCGCCACACCCGGCCGACTCATGGCCCACATGAAATCCGGAAAAATTGATTTTTCGTCTTTGGAATGTTTGATTTTGGATGAAGCGGATAAAATGCTGGATATGGGCTTTTCGGATGATATCCTGTACATCATCAAGCATTTGCCTGAAAAACGCCAAAATCTGCTTTTTTCAGCCACCATGCCGAAAAAAATTCGGGATTTTGCGGATAAAATTTTAGTCCAACCCAAGGAAATTCGACTCGCGGTTTCGAAACCAGCTGAGGGAATTGACCAGCAGTTTTACATGACCACGGATGATCAGAAATTGCCGGTTTTGTTGCATCTGCTGCACGACGCCCAGCCGGACGGTATTATTCTGTTCACTTCTCAAAAAAACAATATCCAGCGCATTGTGCGGGCCTTGACACGCAAAGGAATGGCGGCACGTGGGGTTTCATCTGACATTGAACAAGGGGAGCGTGAAGAAATTCTACGCGATTTCAAGAATAAACAAGTTAAAATCTTGGTGGCTACCGATGTACTTTCACGCGGCATCGACGTGTCGGGGCTGAGTCATGTGATCAATTACGATGTACCACGAGACGCAGAAGATTACATCCACCGCATTGGTCGGACAGCCCGCGCCGCCTCAACGGGCATCGCCATTACGTTTGTCAATGAAAAAGACCAGCTCAAAATCCCGAAAATCGAGCGGTTATTGGGGTACGAAGTGGTCAAACAATCAATTACAGAAGAATTGGGTCTCGGGAAAGCCCCAGCCTATTCGGTACGACCAAGACCGAGCGGATCAACTGGTTCTTCTGATACCAAAAAACGAAAATTTAAACCCAAGCGCCCTCATGGATCAACGCCTCATAAACCTGTATGATGAATACACCCACAAACCACTAAAGCGAGAAGATTTCCTTCGGCGTTTGGTGGAATTGACCGGAAGTTTAGCCGCGGCTATGACGGTTTTGCCTTTGATCGAAACCCAAGGGCATCAAAAACCGCTCATTCCAGCCAATGATCCGAGTTTGGTTGCCGCGGATATTACGTATTCGACCCCGTTTACTGAGATGAAAGGCTACTTGGTCATGCCCAATTCAACCGAGCGACGTGGCGCTGTCATCGTCGTACACGAAAACCGGGGTTTAAATGAGCATATACGGGATGTCGCACGACGTGTTGCCAAGGCAGGTTATATTGCGTTAGCTCCCGATGGTCTTTCGCCAAAAGGTGGTACCCCTACTAATGAAGATGAAGCGCGCGGACTCTTTCCTTCGCTTGATCCGGAACAGACGCTAGCCAATTTCGCGGCGGCTGTGCCTTATTTGCGGTCCTTGCAGGTATGCAATGGGAAAGTAGGCGTGGTCGGATTTTGTTGGGGAGGTGCCATGGCCAATCGGTTGGCTTTTCGGGGGGATCAACTGGCTTGTGCGGTTCCGTATTATGGTCGGCCAGCCGACGCCCAGGATATTCGTTCTACCCAAACGCGTCTCCTGCTTCAGTATGCCGGATTGGATACTCGGGTCAATGAAGGTCTCCCTGCCTATGAATCTGCATTAAAAGCCCAAAACGTAGCCTACACTTTGCATGTCTATGAAGGCGCGCAGCATGCGTTTAATAACAACACATCCGAAGCACGCTACAATGCGGTAATCGCCGCGCAAGCTTGGGAACGAACCTTGGCTTTGTTTGAAGAAACTTTGAAATAATTTGTCATGAAAGCGTTGGTATTGGGCGGTGGCTCGCTGAAAGGAGCTTGGCAAGTAGGAGCCATTCAAGCCATATTGGAAACGGGTTTTCAGCCCGATATGATTTATGGGATTTCAGCTGGGGGGCTAAATGCAGCCTTTATGGTCAATGAGGCGGGTCGGCAAATGACCAGTGAAAAAAAGATCGATTGGGACTTGGTGAACAAGCGTTTGATCAATTTTTGGCTGGAAAACATCAACCAACCTTCGGATATTGGTTTCGTACGTTCCAAATGGACATTGGGACTGGATACTATATTAAGTCGGTTTGATGGGCTGTTGGATACCAACCCGTTGCATGAAAAACTCAAGCGGTACATTGATCTAACCACATTACGGCGTAGCCCAGTTAAGCTGAAGGTCGGGACAGTCAACATCAACACAGGCGAAATGTATTACGCCGATCCTTCCGAACAATACTTTTTGGATTACCTTCGAGCCTCCAGTTCTTTGCCGATCATCATGCCCGTCATCCAAATTGGAGGCGATCACCGGCAGGCGTTTTTGGACGGAGGGATTCGGGAGGTGGTTCCGTTGCGGCAAGCCATATTGGATGGTGCCACGGAGATTTATGCTGTGGCAACCCACCCCAAGCACCGAAAGATGGAACCAATCAACTACCGCAGCTTTTTTAGTTTGATTGAGCGCGTTAAAGATATATCCGTGAATCAATTCGAAAACTCGGACATTGAATGGGCGGAAAACTACAACGAGTCTTTGGTGGAAATTGCAGGATTTAAGTTAGCCAAACAGATAAAATTAACCGTTATTCGGCCAGAAGAGCCGGTCAATATCCACCTGACCCAATTCACCAAAGACGATATCCGACAGGTCATCAAAGACGGATTTACTTTCGCGTACACCCAGTTGTACCAAAAGAAATAATTGCACAAATCAACGCTTCGCTTAACTATTCCGGTATTCCATTGGTTACCGCGATCAGGTTCTTTAAATTTACAGACAGCACAGTAAGTAAACCTTAAAACGAACCTCCATGCACGTCCTGATTTGTCCTGACAAATTCAAGGGCTCCCTCACAGCCTTCGAAGCAGCCCAAGCTATAGCCGCCGGTTTGCCCGCACATACTACCCACACGCTACACCCCATGGCCGACGGCGGGGAGGGTTCCTTGGACGTTATCGCAGGGCATACCCAAGGGCATTGGGTCTTTTGTGGAGTTCATGATCCACTTTCTCGGTCGATTCAAGCACGGTATTGGGTTTCCGAGGGTACGGCCTACTTGGAGATGGCGCAGGCTTCTGGGTTGGGTCTTGTATCCCCTTCGGAACGAAATCCGTGTTTGGCTACCTCGTATGGAACAGGCGAGCTACTTTTCCATGCCCTCACATCGGGGTACCGAAAACTGGTTTTGTTTATTGGAGGCAGTGCTACCGTTGATGGAGGTGTGGGGATGTTGGCGGCTTTGGGTTTCCGTTTTTTTGATGCCGAAGATAACATTGTTTCGCCTGTGGCGCGAAATCTACAGCGGATTGTTCGGTGGACGGAGCCTTCCTTAAGCTTTGATTTGACGGTAGTGTGCGATGTCACAAATCCCCTGCATGGGAAAACAGGCGCTGCGGAGATGTTTGGTCCGCAGAAAGGGGCTACGCCAGATCAGGTGCATGACTTGGCCAAAGGATTGCATCGATTTGAGGCACAAGTAGCGGCGAAGAAGCGAATTTCTTGGGCTCATTTTCCAGGAGCTGGCGCAGCAGGTGGCGTAGGGTGGGCCGCTTTAACTTTCCTCAAGGCTCGGTATGTAGCTGGATTTTCCTTTCTGGCCCATGTAACCGGCTTAGAAAATCAGGTGAAACATGCGGATTTGATCATCACCGGGGAGGGGAAGATTGATGCACAGACTTGGCATGGCAAAGTTCCGCATGGTGTTTGGTTACTTGCGCAAAAATTTCAAAAACCTGTCGTTGCGCTTTGTGGGAGTCAGGAAGGAGAAAGCCCTATGCCTGTGTATGATATTCTAGCGGTCTCCCCCAATCACGAAAGTGCCATGCAGGAAGCTGGTCAATGGTTAGGGGAGATGGTGGGGGGGATACGTTTCAAGAATATTCCTAAAAATGGAATAGATAATAGAGATTGGAAAAAATAACCACTCAACAAATAGCCATGATTACGATTTTTGAAGGATATCATAAAAATGTTGAATATTTTTTTTGTAGGCATTCCCGACAGGTATCGTTTTTTTGCCTACTTGAACTTGCCCATATTGAATCACCTCTATTTTAAAGAGTGAAATGATAAATGACTTGTGAATTCGCCTAAACAAACTGATAGGCAAGATATTTTGGACTTCAGTCATGGTATGTTGAATCGAAAACATTCCGTCTTTAGAATACAATATACAAGCAGGGCCATCTGCTTGAATGTAATCTATATCATTATAAACAAACCGTGTAAGGGATCGACCTGTTTTCAGGTAAATAGCTTGGTGAATATTTACCCGGTTCGTGTGCGTGCGAATGATGCGTTGGGTGAGTAACGCTAGCTCTTTAGGCAAAGCGTTGGGCGTGATTGTATACAGTATACCAAGCGAGTCAAGGGAGGGAATAATCTTTTGTCCTTCTTGTCCTACCAAAACCATGAGAATATTTTGGCTTTTTATTTGATTAAATTCCTCCGAAGTCAAAAGGTTTGGACAAGAGTCGAGCAGTAGTAAATCAAAAGGACTAGATCGAAGATTAGCCAAACATGCTGCTACAGTTGTCGTGTATTGTACCTGAGTATAGATACCTGATTGGAGCAAGGTTTTCTCAAGCTTTAAATACGAGTTTAAATTTTCCTGGCAAACCAGAACAGAGAGGCAGTACATAGGAGTTGTTTTTAATGTGGTGAAGCGAGGTGCAAGACAAGGTATTCTGACAAATCTAGATGTATGATTTTTCAATACGTAAATTTAGTATATGACGGGATCAAATATGGGGACAAGTTTGAACGACTATGAATTTTGAATACTAAAATAGTACGAATGTGTACTTATTTGGGGCTTGAAAGTTGCCTAAGTCCCTATTCAATTGTGTAAATTGTATACATTTGGATAATAGAGTTGACTATGGAAAATATAAAAATACTCCTGATTGAAGATGACCCGATTTGGCAAATTAAAATCCAATTTATATTGGAGGACTGTGGTTTTGACATGTTGGGGGTGAATTGCTTGGAACAAGTCAAAGCTTTGGGGACGTCAATAAACGATTTTCATCTTATTCTATCCGATGTGGTTCTTCCCGATGGCATCTCCTACTTATTTTTTAAGGCCAATCCGGTCATAATTCCCATCCTGTTCATGTCAGAGTTCGCTGAAAGGAAACACCTGGAAAACATAGTCGAGATTCCACATGCTTCTTTTTACATCAAGCCAGTTCACCACCTTACCTTAGAGGCTGCCATAAAGGCAAGCTTAAAGGCCTTTTACGATATGGAATCTCCTTCGGTGGAAGTACCTGTGCGATATGGTATTAAGAAAAAGGTTTTTTTGTATGAGATTATGTGGATCGAGGTGAAACTAAATTATGTATCCATCAAAACTCAAGAAAAGCTGTATGTATTCAAAGGTTCGTTTCCTATTATTTTGCCTCATTTAGATGATCGATTCCTACGGATTAGTAAATCGGTTATGGTTAATAAAGTGTATATTGATAAGGTTAATTTGAGATTAAATATAGTTCAAATAGAATCAAGGGAGTTTGAGGTAGGAAAAGTCTTTCGGCCTGATTTTGTAAAATCGTATTACGAGTCATAGGTCTTTATTCGTAAGGTATTTATTTTTTTACTTTAAAGATGTTTTAGTACGTCTAAATTATGTGTCTATATAATCTATATAGGAAAGGTATTCTTCTCTTTTTTCTATCATTGGTTTTATCCTTTTCTGTTCAAGCTTTACCATTTTCTTTTCAGTTAGCTACTCCTGTTTTAAATGTAGATAGTTTGGAGAGGTGGTTAGAAAAAAATCCAGGAGTTACCAGCGATCGGTTGACTAACTTGATAAAAGTTGAGAGAAGTTACGCTTGGGTAAATAAACACCGCGCTGGTCGATACTTACCAGAGTTAATGAAGTTGGATAGTATTGGATATGGTTCCTCATTCAAGGCATCGGTATTCTATATCAAAGCAGTTCAGGAGTATCTTCAAAATCAACACGCAGTAGCTTTTAAGTCAATCATGGAATCGTTTGACTTATTTAAAGAACTCAAAGATCAAAACGGCGTTTTTTATGCATCTTGCCTATTACTCCAATTACGATTTGATAAAAGTGGAGACAACTTGCTGATCGGTTCAAATTTTGAGGATGTTTACCTGTCAAATGTTCGGAAGGTGCTAAAGAATAACAAAGATATTCATGCTATAATTCAGGCAAAAAAGTCGTTATTTGTTTATCAAAATAGCCTAGATCCAAATAGAGATGGTTTAGCTATGGAAAATGAATCTAAAGATATATATAAACTTATTGAAAACAATCCTATAATTGCTTATGCTCAGTATACTATTCAAATGTTTATTTCTTTAAGTTACCATTACCAAGGTCGTTTTATTGATTCTTATCGATCTAATTTGGTAGGTCTGCAGTCACTTGCAGTGGAACAAAAGGAGGAACGAATGAATACTTTATATAATTTAAGTGTGGATTGCCTTAATTTAGGTCGATTTAAAGCTTCATGGGAATTGAATCAAGAGGTATTAAATTTACTATACAGTAATGGTTCAAGCCATTTCTCTATCTATGAGGGTGTTTATTCCAATCTTATGTTTCTAGCAGGTAAATTGGGGCTCAACGATAAAATAGCTGAATTTGCCGATAGTTCTGTTTATTTTATAAAACGTGATATTGAGCAAAAACAAGCCAATACTTTACTAGCTTTGGAGCAACTTTACGAAAAAGAAAAAAAAGAGCTAAAGATAAAAGAATTGGAAACTCAAAAAAAAGAGTATTTATTTGCTTTTGTTATTGTTGCATTATTTATATTAATCATAATTTTTCTTACATTTAAAGTTTATAGGGCCAATAAATCTCTTAAAAATCTAATTAATTTACGGGATGATTTTATTCGAACATTAGCTCATGATTTACGCAGACCAATGCATGCTTTTGTAGGGTTAAGTGATGTGTTTTCAAGATTACTACGTAAAGGTGATACTCAATCCATAAATCGAATAGCTCAATCCATAGATCTTTCGGGTCTTGCTGTACGTCAGACGTTGGATAACCTCTTGTATTGGGCCATGGACCAAAAAGAAGCGTTGGTTGTAAAACTAGAGCCCATTCGTATTTCAAATCAAATCGAATCAATCAAAGCTTTGTTTGTTGGTGTGATGTCACTCAATAATCAGGTATTGACTCTTATTTGTCTCCATGATCTTGACGTAGTAACAGACCCCAACGCACTTTCTTTAATCTTGAGAAATATTCTTGACAATGCCACAAAATACACCCCTCCAAATGGAGAGATTCGTATTGAAGTAACATCACAATTAAATGGTGTATATATTGAGATTCAAGATTCGGGCCCGGGAATGGATCCTAGTCAGATTGAGGCGATTCAACTGTTACTTTCGAACCCCAAAAAAAGTCGTCCAAATGTGATGTCCCAAGGACTTGGACTTGTTTTAGTAGCCTTGTTTGCTCAAAAATTAAACATCAAAATTATTTTGGAAAGTAGTTCTGATCATGGAACCAAGTATGTGATTGGCCCATTTGAATCAATTCCCTCCTCTTAAAATAAATTAACCACTAATCTTGTTAGTCATTCTTCGCGCCTTAGTTTACTACGATTTGGTCATCGAAAGGTGATAGATTCAAGTGATAAACATACAAATGGATTATAAAGTAAAGTATAATCCTATCAGATAACCTTTGTTTAAGCTTTTGTTTTCAAGGATTTATACATGTGGGCTCTTCCATTGATCCAGCATAGCCTACTCATGGGCTTTATCTATTGGTAAGGAAAATGGTTACTAGGCAAAATATGTGAATCAGCTTAGCCAGTATCACCTATGGATACCTCTGTTATAGCTTTTAATCAATTTCGGAATTACTTTCACATTGGTTCTTCCTGACTTATTTCCTTCTAGGTAGAGGTTATCGTCTGTGCCAACCTTAGTTTAATCCTCCAAACCCTGATGAAGGATCTACCTTCATTTTAGCAAACTATTTGAAATAAGTCTTTTGAATTTGATATGGCCGCGGCCAATAATTAATCTTCTCGTATTTCTAAACTCCACTTCTGTTTTGGTCTTTTTCTTTTTGAATACGAATTGGGCCAATTCATATTCAAATTGCTGCACCTGCATAAAGTATTGCATAAAAGTTGTCATAAGTTAGACCTAGATGTCGCCAATTGAAATGACGTCTAAAGAATTAATATAAATAAAAAATTATGTTCAAATGTTGCTCAATTATTTTTTCAATATAAATAGTGTAAATAATAAATTATTGTTAATAATAATAATTCATATTTCAAAAATTTAATTCTCTTAATCCTGAAGTTAAATTAAATATTTTAAATCAAATTAAATTAGTATGAAACCGAATTCTCTTTTCATTATTGTTTTCATGTTAACGTTTTATGTTAACAATGCCTTTTCTCAACTCAAAGTTGGTTCCAATCCTCAATCAATCGATCCTTCGGCTATTCTACATGTTGAATCTTCAAACAAAGGGGTATTATTGCCAAAAGTTTCTCTTACGAGTGCGACAGATCAAACAACCATTGCCTCACCAGCAGTGGGTTTACTTGTTTTTAATACAGGTACAGGTGGATTAAGTCCAGCGGGATATTATTTCTGGGATGGTACTCAGTGGTCAAATTTTCGTCTTTCAGGTCCATCAACAGCGGGGCAAGGATCGCCTGAGTACATAAACTACCGAATCATCACGGGAAGCTACACGCCAGCCAACCCAGCGGTAGTTAACTCCAATGATCATTTAATTTTATTGCGTTATTCAAACACATCAACTGGGTCTAGTTTAAATATCTCTACATCGGCTCCATTTTTAAATCCCAACGCAACCCTAATCTTGCCAGATCCAACCACCTGTCCGGGCAGAGTTTTGAGGATAGTGAATGATAGTCACCGTATATTCTTAGGAGGAAAAAACGTATACACCAATTATCCAATGTGGACTTACGATGTGGCTCCACTCTACACCTCGGCGCCTAATGGACTTTCGTACTCGGTTTTAGCTTTATTAAACGCGTCTCAATGGATTATTTTCAGTGATGGGGAGCGCTGGATTAGCCTAAATGTCGTCATCGTTTAGTATGTCTTTTTTACTTAAACTGAAAATTAAATGAAATTTTTTAATAAAAATGGGAGTTTTGATGGCACTCATTTGAACTTGGGTTACGTATTCCTCTTGTTTATCTCACTTGGCGCATTAGGCCAATCCGGAAATTTCGTTTCTTCCAATAGTGAAATACTAACTTGGGACATCATTGATCTCAGAACAAGTTCCCAATGGTCTTCCAATCGGTCATCGAACCCAGGTTATTTTTCAACAACGGGGAATGGCCTTTATGTTGAATCAAGTGATGCACATCATATCAATGGATATGTAAAACATTACGCTTCTGTTGCCAATCAGACGTATCGCTTCCCCGTAGGAAGCGGTACAGACCTACGATTTTTGGAAGTCAATGGTACGATCCCTGCCAATGCTGTATTTGCAACAGCCTGGATTTTGGGTGATCCGAGCACCACTCAAGATCCGACCGATGCTGTGTTTCATCCAACCACATCAGTTTCAATTGGTATTCAAACGGTTTCCTCAGTTGGGCAATGGGATTGGATTGATGTTAATCAGGTCAGTTCAGATGTCAATATCTCGGTTTCAATTCCTGATATGACCTCTTTTGGTTTAGCATCGGAGTTAAGATTGGTGGGTTGGAATGGTACTCAATGGGTTAGACTAGGTTCTTCCGGTGCCACTACCAATTCTGAAGATGGCTTACTTTCTGGTACCATGATAGCTGGAATCACGGCATTGGGGATTGGTAAAATAATATCGGGAGATATGGATGGAGATGGTGTTCCGGATGCTGAAGAACTTGTTGACGGCACAGATCCCAACGATAAGTCTAGTTATTTGGATACTGACGGTGATCGTGTGCCGGATTATGTTGAAGTGAATATTGACACTACTAATCCTAATGATCCATCCGATTACCTAGATTCGGATGGAGACTTGGTACCTGATTACATCGAAACTATTGTTAATTCTACAAATCCAAACAATGCATTAAGTTATCTCGATTCCGACGGTGATAAAGTGCCAGAATATGTCGAATCAACTCTTGAAAATACAGATCCAAACCTTTCCACCTCTTTCAAAGATTCTGACACTGGTGGAGTACCGGATTATGTTGAAAGTATCTTGTTCCCCAAAATAGGCCTAAGCGCTACGAATCCAAATGCAGCTTCCGATGATGCGCAAGATTCGGATGGTGATGGTGTGCCTGATTATCAAGAGTTACGGGAGGGTTCTAATCCCTTGGATCCTACCAGTTATTTGGATAGTGACGGTGACCGTGTACCCGATTTTGTGGAGCTCAATGTTGACTCCACCGATCCAAATCAAAAAACAAGCTTTAAAGATACCGACGGTGATCTAGTTCCTGATTATGTTGAAACCAAATTGGAGGCCACCGACCCATCAAATAACCTAAGCTTACGAGATTCAGACGGTGACAAGGTGCCAGATTTTGTTGAAATAGTGCTTCAAAATACAGATCCAACAAATGGATCAAACTTCCTTGATTCGGATTCTGGGGGTGTGCCCGATTATGTAGAGTCCGTATTTTACGTGAGTTTAGGTCTGGTGGCTACTGATCCAAATCTAGCTTCTGACGACGCCAATGATACGGATGGTGATGGACTTTCAAATTATGCGGAAGTTAAACAGAGCTCAGATTTGAATGATCCATGTGATCCAAATCGTCCTGCAGGGTATACTGGATTTGATGCTAACAATGCGATTTGGTCTGCCGCTGACTGCGATGGGGATGGATTCACCAACGGAGCTGAGGTTTTAGCTGCTACTGATCCATATGATGCAAATTCAGCTATCAAGCCTGATCTATTCCCGAATTTTACTTTTGGAAATTCCACTTTCAATGTGGGTGGTGAACGATTTGTGATCATAAATATTAATGAAATAAATGGCGCCTCAACCAATGGATCGGCAATTCAATTTTTCATTCCTACTATTTCAGGGTTCCAATTGAATTTTGATCAAACGCTTTCATCTGTAACTGTTTTGTCTCCCGAGACCGTGAACAATGCAAATTGGACAGTTACAAATAATGGTGTCGGCCTATTATTCTCATCCAATGTGACTATCCCTGCCAATGGAACAAGTCGAATCGGATTGAAATTGACAGGACAGGCCTCTGGTACTGCTGCTAATTTAACTGTTAATATTATTCAGGGTGCTGGTGGAGAGAATTTTCCTTACAATAATGTCGGGGTATTATCTCAATCAATTCAAAACTAGGATTCTAAATGGTAGAAGGGGGGATCTCTTCTACCATGAATCTAACCCTAAAAACTTTTCGGTATGAAATACATAATATTAACTTTTTTGTGTCTTGCCAGCATCTTCAATGTGGCTTTTGCACAATTTGCCGATCCAGGTGTTTCTGGTGCAAACTTTTCACCCAATCAGATTGAGGTAGGTCAGTCCAGTGTATTGACAATTTCTTTTGCGAATTCAGGTTCTACTTCCATTCCCTCAAATTCCATTGAGTTGACAATTTCAGCTCCAAGCATTTACTTCACGTCGAATGGTACCACCCCGCCAAATGGAACGGCCGGGGCTCTATTCAACTGGACATATCTTGGAGCAGATGTTTGGAGAGGACGAAACAATGTATCAATTCCTGCATTCGGTGGAGGAACAATCACTTTGAACGTAACAGGTGTTTTGGTTTCTCCTAGCTTTGAAACGGCCAATATAAATGTTCAGCCGGTAGCTAATTTTACTAGCTTTTTTGATTCTCCAAGTAACAATAACCTGCAGCCTACCTTAAAAATCAATATTCCATCCAATTTAGATACGGATGGCGACGGTGTTCCGGATGTGAACGAACCTGTGGGTGGCATTAACGACCCATGTTTACCAGTTCAATCCGCAGGCTACACAGGCTACAACGCTGGCAATGCGATTTGGGCAGCAGCAGACTGTGACGGTGATGGTTTCACCAACGGACAAGAGGCAACAGCCGGATCTGATCCCTACAATCCGAATTCAACGCCAACGACGGATACCGACGGCGACGGTGTTCCGGATGTGAACGAACCTGTGGGTGGCATTAACAACCCATGTTTACCAGTTCAATCAGCCGGATATACAGGATATGTAGCGAGCAATGTCATTTGGGCAGCGGCCGATTGTGATGGTGATGGTTTCACCAACGGCCAAGAAGCAACGGCTGGATCTGATCCTTATAATCCGAACGTTACTCCGGTAAGTGACTTGGATGGCGACGGGGTTTTAGATATCAACGAGCCAGTCGGTGGTGTAAATAATCCATGTTTGCCAGTTCAATCCGCGGGATATACAGGGTATAATGGAAACAACCTAACGTGGGCTGTTGCAGATTGCGATGGAGACGGCTTTACCAACGGACAAGAAGCGACAGCAGGATCTGATCCGTACAGTGCAGCTTCAACTCCGACAACGGATACGGATGGTGACGGCGTTCCAGATGTGAATGAACCAGTAGGCGGTATCAACGATCCATGTTTGCCAGTTCAATCAGCAGGTTATACGGGATATGTAGCCAGCAATGCCATTTGGGCAGCAGCGGACTGTGACGGCGATGGTTTCACCAACGGACAAGAAGCGACAGCCGGATCTGATCCGTACAATGCAGCATCTACGCCTACAAGCGATCAAGATGGCGATGGCGTTTTGGATATCAATGAGCCCATCGGCGGCATTAACAATCCTTGTTTACCCGCACAAAATGCAGGTTACACGGGCTTCGATGCAAACAATGCGATTTGGGCAGCAGCGGATTGTGATGGCGATGGTTTCACCAACGGCCAAGAAGCAACGGCTGGATCTGATCCTTATAATCCGAACGTTACTCCGGTAAGTGACTTAGATGGCGACGGGGTTTTAGATATCAACGAGCCAGTCGGTGGTGTAAATAATCCATGCTTGCCAATTCAATCCGCGGGATATACAGGGTATAATGGAAATAACCTAACGTGGGCAGCGGCCGATTGCGATGGTGACGGCTTTACCAACGGTCAAGAATTTTCAGCGGGTACAGATCCGTATAATCCTGCCTCAACACCGATTGTTTTGGTGAATACTGTGGATTATCAAGTGACGTACAACGCCTCCACAGGTCGTTATACAGCGTGGGTGGTACCGAATTATTCAACCCCCAATCCGTACAATACCAATACCAATGAGTTTGGTGCGACAGCGCAGATGACGATCGAGGTGCCGATTGGATTTACGATTCAGGACATCCAAGATGTACGGGGTATTTGGCAAAAAACACCGTTGAAATTAGGGGCTACGATCCAGTCACAACTCTTTGGTCAAGGCTTACCGATCGATCGGGCGTATTACATTATTGGAAAATCTCCGATGGAAACGGACTACGGCCCATTCACCCAAGGTCAGCCCGTGGCATTATTCACCTTTGCAGGTTCAATTTGTGCCGATGGGATCGAGGTGATTCATCGAACAGATCCATTTGTGGCAGCGATGAACACGCAATTGTCTTCCAATGCGGCACCGAGTTTCTACTCGCGTTCCGGTCAGCCTGCGGGTGGAAATGTGATTCCTTTTGATCAATACCGGGCACCCTTTGGTCCAGCAGCGGTGTGTATCCAAGCCGGAGATGATGTAGTGGCCACACCAATTATCAGCGGGGTAGGGGGTACGGTGATTGCCGATGTGCGCACCAACGACCAACTGGGCGGGCAGCCGGCAACGGGCATCAACACCACCTTGAGTGCGGTGGGTACAGTACCAGCAGGCCTCACGTTCAACCCAACTTCAGGGGAGGTAAGTGTCGCACCTGGCACGGCCGCGGGTGCTTACAGCTTCAGCTATCGTTTGTGTGAGGTAGCGAATCCGACGAACTGCGATACGGCGCAGGTAAGTTTGACCGTCAGTGCCACGCCTACGGCTCAGATTTTACCAAAAGTATATCTTCAAGGAGCATTGTACGGGGTTTTATTACCTGATACCTTGATGCGGGATGATTTGCGGGTGAAGAATCTGATTCCAAGCAGCAGTCCGTACGGTTACTT
>Ga0209812_10000133_pt1 | contig 68607 bp, 49 predicted proteins | sample JI71714BDNA_FD_187502 | JGI IMG/M metagenome (GOLD analysis project Ga0209812, IMG submission 187502) | Wastewater effluent complex algal communities from Wisconsin, to seasonally profile nutrient transformation and Carbon sequestration -... | ecosystem: Engineered > WWTP > Effluent > Algae... | reverse complement strand
TCTGACTAATTTGTATGTTTGCTTCGACCATTGGGATTTGTTATTTTGCAATTACAAAGGAACTAACTTTAGTTCATAACCCAATGGTTTTTATTACAATATGGCTTAACTTAATGACATTGGGGGTGAAGTGGAGCTCTTCCGCCTATAGCAATTTTCAATAACTATCAAAATAAGCTGTAGGCGGAAAGCGGGAACAAAACACCCGACCCGCCACCGCGGGGCACGCCCAAAAAAGAAAAAAAATGAATCCTCTATTTTGCGGTATCTGTTGGATTTATGGAAGAAATGAGGCAACTTTGTTTTGATAATTCGTTTACAATTTAGTAAGGCTATGTATTTTTTGTTGAAAGATTTATTTTTTCCGGATGTTTCGGAGGCGGAGGCCAGTGGTGTTTTGGCTGTGGGTGGCGATTTGTCTCCAGAGCGTTTGATGCTGGCGTATCGAAGTGGAATTTTTCCTTGGTTTGACAGTGATGAGCCTATTTTATGGTGGTCGCCTCCTAAGCGAATGGTGCTCTTTCCGGATGAATTGGTGGTGTCTAAAAGTATGCGAAGTATTTTGCGAAAAGGCGTTTTTACGGTTACGTTTAACAAAGATTTTAGGGCAGTGATATCCAATTGCAGTAGTATCAAGCGAGACGGACAGCCAGGCACCTGGATTACGCCCGAAATGATTGAAGCCTATGTAAAACTGCATGAGTTGGGGCATGCAAAATCAGTTGAGGTATGGCAAAACAATGAGTTGGTAGGTGGCTTGTACGGCGTTGATTTAGGACATGTGTTTTGTGGCGAAAGTATGTTTTCTAAGGTTTCTAATGCGTCAAAAGTAGCGTTTATTACTTTAGTTGAAAATTTACAAATCAGGAAGTATAAATTAGTCGACTGTCAAGTACACAACCCTCATTTAGAAAGCTTAGGTGCCCGAGAGATTGATAGGGATGATTTTATAAAAATTATAAGTCTAATGTTATGATACGATTTTTAATAAAGTTTGTAGCTGTGTTGTTAATTGTGGGCTGTACTTCGGTTAAACTTCCTGTGGAAAAACATAAACCATATCCTGTTGATTACTCTTTAAAGGTTATAAATGATAGCGTAAATGTTTTTGTTTATAATAAAATGAAATGTCCAATACGGATTTTACTGACGGATAGTATTTTAAATTCTGCATTAGAACGCAATGGCTTTGCAATAGTACAAGGGGAAGAGCAAAAAACTTTTCGCTTTGCTAGTAATCCAGATATAGTCATAAAAACTGGAATTGAGTGGCGTTTAGGTAGGCCTATGGCAAAACCAAATCTAGTTAAATTCACTTTGCCTTTTCCTAAAGGTAAAAAATATACTGTTTTGCAAGGTTACGGAGGAACTTATTCCCATAATGTAGGAGTAGCTAAATACGCAATTGATTTTAATATGAAAATTGGCGATACCATTTGTGCCGCTGACGAAGGTTTTATAGTAGGTATGGTCAATAAGTATACAAAAAATGGCAAGTCGAAACTCTGGCAACCTTATGCAAACAGTATCACTATCTATAATACTGAAACTAATGTTTTTACTGAATATGGACATTTAAAGCAAGGCGGCACTCTAGTGAATATTGGCGATTTTGTTAAAGCAGGACAACCAATTGCGTTATCTGGAAATACGGGCTGGAGTACAGTACCACATTTGCATTTTGTCGCATTTTATAGAAATCAGGATTGGATTTCGGAGCCTATTAAAGTTGTTTTCAAGGATAGTATTGTTGCAGAAACATTAGAAAAAGGCGATGTTTTAAAAAGATTGCATTAACTTGTTTGAATTTGAACTAATTGATGGTATTCTTTGAAATAATCACTTTCTGATATATTTTATAAAAATTATTAAAAATTAATTTTTACCCCTATAAATTTTAGGGTATATATGTTTATATTTGCATAAATATAAATAAATAAGCCATGAAAATAGGGGTAGTTAAAGAGATTAAAAATAATGAGAGTCGGGTAGGTTTAACGCCGGCAGGTGTTTTTGAATTGATAAAAAACCAGCACACTGTATTTGTAGAAACCAAAGCGGGTGAAGGAAGTGGTTTTTTTGACGAAGATTATGCAGGTGCAGGGGCTGTTTTATATGCCACAGCTGAAGAGGTGTATGCCCAAGCCGACTTAATAGTTAAAGTCAAAGAACCCATTGCGCAAGAATACGGTTTGATTCGAGAAAACCAAATTGTTTTTACCTATTTTCATTTTGCCTCAAGTGCAGAGCTCACACAAGCCATGATTGACAGTAAGGCGGTTTGTATTGCTTATGAAACCGTTCAAGATGCCGATGGAAGTTTGCCTTTGCTAACCCCAATGTCGGAGGTAGCAGGTAGGATGGCTATTCAGCAAGGAGCTAAATATTTAGAAAAACCCATCAAAGGAAAAGGAATTTTGCTCGGTGGCGTGCCTGGTGTTCCTCCTGGCAAAGTCTTGGTGCTAGGTGCGGGAGTTGTGGGTATTCAAGCCGCTAAAATGGCCGCTGGTTTAGGAGCCCATGTAACTATTTTAGACATCAATATGAAGCGGCTTCGGTATGTAAATGATGTCATGCCAAGTCATGTAGTAACCGAATTTTCGAGCGAATACAACATCCGAAGACACATTAAAAACCACGATTTAATTGTTGGCGCTGTTTTAGTAACAGGCGGAAAAGCGCCTCGATTAATCACTAAAGATATGCTCAAAGAAATGCATCCCGGCACGGTGCTCGTCGATGTGGCCGTAGACCAAGGCGGTTGTTTTGAAACCACTCGCCCCACAACCCACGAAAATCCAACCTATATTATAGACGATGTGGTACATTACTGTGTGTCTAACATGCCCGGTGCCGTACCCTATACTTCAACTCTGGCACTGACCAATGTGACCTTGCCTTATGTGCTCAAAATTGCCAATCTAGGCTGGGAAAAAGCCTGCGAATTAAATGCCGATTTACAAAAAGGACTCAGTATCGTTCATGGAAAAGTAGTCTACGAAGGCATTATGCACTAGCATTCTTTTTTTGGGCGTGCCCCAAACCCTCTGCTACAAAGGCGGCTTTAATGCCCGCCTTTGTAGCAGAGGGTTTGGGTCGTGCTGTTCGTTCCCGCTTTTTTTGGGGCGCCTTTCAGGACGCCCCAAAAAAGAGCTCCACTGCCATCACTCACGCAAAATCACGCTAACATCAAATCTCGTTTTTTCAGCTCCGCGGCTCAGTGCATGCATTTTAATACTGTAAACCAATTCTATTCCGAACCGAATCTAACGTACGAATTAGGTTTTTAGAAAACGCAAAAGGCATTAAATCACTTTCTTTTTTGTTCTCGTGCAGCAGTTTATTAAAATGTTCAATCTCAAATTGATACCCCAGATTGGCAGACGTAAAGTCCAAAGTCTCCGATGTTCCTTCTGTAAGTATAGTTACCGTAGTTGGAGCATGAAATTGATTATGTATTTTTAGTGTCGCCTTTTCAAATTGAAAAACCACTTCTATAGGTAAATCCTCGACTAGACTACTCTTTAAATAAGCAGTTGCCTCATCATAATGAAAGGTCATCACACATGCTGAATCAGCACCATTTTCAAAAAACTGTGCTGTGGCGGCTATTTCTTTAGGTATGCCTAATGTAGCCAATGCTACAAATATAGGATAGATGCCAATGTCTAATACACTACCACCGCCTACTGCTTTGTTAAATAGTCGGTCCTGCGTGTCAAATTTTCGATAAAAGCCAAAATCAGCATGTAAGGTCTTGACTTTTCCGAATTTCTCTGAGTGTACGACCTCAATGACGTATTTAAAATGAGGCAAAAAGCGGGTCCATAAGCCTTCCATCAATAAAACATCGTGTTCCTGTGCCGTTTGAATCATCTCGCTCACTTCTTGCTCGTTCATGGCAAAAGGTTTTTCGCACAAAACGGCCTTTTTATGGCGCAAACAAAGTAGTGTGTTTTCTTTGTGCAAACTATGAGGCGTGGCGATGTAAATGGCATCTATTTCAGGGTCTTTGGCTAGTTTTTCATAAGAGTCATAAGCCTTTAATGCACCAAATTTACGCGAAAAAACTTCGGCTTTTTCCTGATAACGAGAGGCCACGGCGTGTAATTCGGCGTCTTGGACTTGGGCTAAATCTTGTGCAAATTTGTGGGCTATTTTTCCCAATCCTAAAATGCCCCATTTTATTTTGTTAGTCGTTGCCATTTTTACTTGTATTAAAGGAGTGCGTTTTCTTTTAGTTAGAAAAATTTAGTGGCGTGTCCAGCATTCCGCTACATGATCATTAACCATTCCGGTGGCTTGCATTTGTGCATAAACAATGGTCGAACCCACAAATTTAAACCCGCGTTTCTTTAAATCTTTACTAATTGCATCCGATAGTGGCGTGGTAGCGGGAAGTTCAGAAAGTGATTTCCGATGATTATCAATCGGTTTTCCGTTGACAAAACCCCAAATGTAACTGGAAAACGAACCAAACTCTTTTTGAACTACCATAAACGCTTGTGCATTGATTACGGCAGCACGAATTTTTAATTGGTTTCGGATAATGCCTGAATCCAGCATGAGTTCTTGAATTTTGCTTTCAGAATACTGGGCTATTTTTTGGTAGTCAAAGTGGTCAAAAGCAGTTTTGAAGTTTTCGCGTCTTTTGAGGATGGTGTGCCAACTCAGTCCGGCCTGAAAAGTTTCAAGGAGTAAAAATTCAAACAATTTGGCGTCATCATACACTGGAACGCCCCATTCTTCGTCGTGGTATTGTCTATACAAATCGTCTTTTTCGCACCATGCACAGCGTATTTTCATTTTTCGTCTCTTAAGTAATTATGTATCATGTAATGACCAGCATAAATCAGAGGCGTTAATAAAACGGCGGTTCCTAATTTAAATACATAACCAGTCAGTGCCGAAGATACAAAAGTTTCGGTATTTATTTTACCCGGAAGCCAAAAAGCAATTCCTAGAACAATAAAAGAGTCAAAGAGTTGCGATACTACGGTAGAACCCGTTGCACGAAGCCATATTTTAGAATTGCCCGTTCGTTTTTTGAAATAGGTAAAGATGGTTACGTCAATTAATTGCGAGAATAAAAATGCCATGATACTGCCTACAATAATCCACATGCTTTGACCAAAAACGGCTTGAAATTGGTCGTCAGTTACTGGAGAAATTCCTTTTGCCGCAGGAATGTGCAAGGCTAGGTAGAGAATCAAAAACGAATAGGCAATGAGGGCTGCCGTGATATAAGATAATTTTTTGACACCTTCTTTGCCGAAATAATCGTTGATTAAGTCGGTGGTCAAGAAAACAATGGGCCACGGTAAAATCCCGATACTCATTACAAACGGACCAATTTGAATGAGTTTGCCTCCAATAAGTTCTGCTGTTACGGCATTGGTAATAAATATTCCGGCCAGAATAACGAAAACTAAATTTTTTCTGCTTTTAAACATGATTGTAAATGTAAAGGGCAAATTTACAATTATATTTTATTTTTTGTTTAGTATTTTGGTGCTTTTGTTAAACAAAAAAACTTACAATACAAGCATTTTTAAATTTCAAGTGAGAGACGAAGAGATTCCGCATCAAGTGCGGAAAAAAAAATCCCGATTCAATTGAATCGGGATTTTAAATGCCTTTGAAAAAAGGCATCTTCTATTTTGTAGATTCCTTCCTTCTAAGGAATTGGTTTTAGATTCCTTCCTTCGAAGGAATTGCTTATCCTAAAGCAACACGCTTAAAGCCAGTAATTTGAACTTTAAATCCGTTTACGTAATCACCTACTTTTTTGCTATCGTCTTTGATAAAGTTTTGGTCTAACAATGCTTTTTCTTGGTCTAGAGTAGTATTGTCAGAAATAAAACGGGCTACTTTACCTGGAATAATTTTGTCCCAAATTTGTTCTGGTTTTCCTTCTGCTTTCAATTCTGCCTTAGCATCTTCTTCTGCTTGTTTTAAAACTTCTTCTGTTAATTGTGAAAAAGAGATGTATTTAGGTACATTTTTCAAAGTTTTGCCTAAACGAGCAGCTTCTTCATTTTCTTTTTCGATAATGGCAATACGAGCTTCTGTTTCAGCAGCTACAAACGCAGGGTCAAAATCTTTGTAAGATAAAGTTTCGGCTCCCATAGAAGCTACTTGCATAGATACATCTTTAGTCAATACATCAGCATGATCAATTACAGCAGAAATAGCTGTTAAAGCGGCAATTTTGTTTACGTGAACATAAGACCCAACGTAAGCGCCTTCTAAGATTTCAAATCCACCGATTTCGATTTTTTCTCCGATTACACCTGTTTGCTCAATTAATTTTTCAGCTACAGTAATACCGTTAAAATCAGAAGCCAAGAATTCTTCTTTTGTTGAAAAATGAATTGCTTTTTCTACTAAGTTTTTAGCCAAAGTAACGAAAGCCTCGTTTTTTCCAACAAAGTCAGTTTCGCAGTTTAAAGTGATGATTGCTCCTTTGGTTTTATCTGCATTGATATAGGCCACAGCAGCTCCTTCGGTCGACTCACGGTCTGAACGATTTTCGGCTACTTTTTGTCCTTTTTTTCGTAAGTTTTGGATGGCTTCGTCAAAATTTCCGTCGGCTTCTACAAGCGCTTTTTTACAGTCCATCATTCCGGCACCTGTAATTTGTCTTAACTTATTTACATCTGCAGCAGTAATTGTTGCCATAATTTACTTTTTTTTAAGATTTAAAATTTAAAAATTCCAAATTCCAAGGGAGATACGTATGTATTTTGGAATTTGGAATTTAAATAGTGGAATTTATTTTTGATTTATTCTTCTGTTTCTTCTGTTGCGGGAGCTGAAATGGCTTCCACTTCGTCGGTAGCTTCTACTTCATCAGCAGCAGGTTGTTCGTCTTTGTCAGAAGTTCGGTTTGCATTTCCGTCAATAACAGCAGCAGTTACAATAGATAAAATTTTCTCAATTGATTTAGAAGCGTCATCGTTTGCTGGAATTACATAATCTACCTCTCTTGGGTCAGAGTTTGTATCCACCATTGCGAAAACTGGAATGTTTAATTTCTGAGCTTCTTTAACTGCAATGTGTTCTGCCTTGATATCTACTACGAATAAGGCAGCTGGAAGTCTTGACATATCTGCAATAGAGCCTAAGTTTTTGTCTAGTTTTGCACGAAGACGATCTACTTGTAAACGCTCTTTTTTAGATAAAGTCATAAAAGTACCGTCTTTCTTCATTCTATCAATAGTGGCCATTTTCTTAACGGCTTTACGGATAGTAACAAAGTTGGTTAACATACCACCTGGCCATCTTTCAGTGATGTAAGGCATGTTAGCCGCTGCTGCTTTTTCAGCAACGATATCTTTTGCTTGTTTTTTAGTAGCTACGAATAAGATTTTTCTACCTGATGCGGCAATTTTTTGCATTGCATCGGCAGCTTCTTCGATTTTAGCTGCTGTTTTATACAGGTTGATAATGTGTATACCATTACGCTCCATGTAAATGTAAGGGGCCATGTTCGGGTCCCATTTTCTAGTCATGTGTCCGAAATGTACACCTGCTTCTAGTAATTCTTTAACTTCTACTTTGTTTGCCATTTTACTTTTTTAGTTTACGTTCTGTTGAATTAGCAATGTCCCGTTATGGAGTTGATGGTTTTAAAAACTATTCTTTATAATTTCTAGCTTTTCAATCCCGGTTTCATTTAGATGCTAAACTATTTTCCTGCCTCAACAGGAACAACAAATCATTTTGATAATATATTGTATTTGTTTTGTATACCAGATACAAAACGCTAGTATTAACGTTTAGAGAACTGGAATCTCTTACGAGCTTTCTTCTGTCCGAATTTCTTACGTTCTACCATTCTTGGGTCTCTTGTTAATAAACCTTCTGGTTTCAAGATAGCTCTGTTTCCTTCGCCCACCTCACACATTACTCTTGCAAGAGCCATTCTTACAGCCTCTGCTTGTCCTGTCGAACCACCTCCGTAAACGTTTACTTTTACATCAAAGTTATCTACATTTTCTGTCATAGACATAGGTTGTAACACTTTATACTGTAAAGTAGCTGTTGGGAAATAAGTTGTAAATTCTTTTTTGTTTACAGTGATTTTTCCTGTTCCTTCAGAAACATAAACTCGCGCCACTGCACATTTTCTTCTACCAATTTTGTGAATCACTCCCATTACTTAAGATCGTTAAGGTTAATTGTCTTTGGTTTTTGAGCACCTTGTTTGTGTTCAGCACCTACAACAACATTTAAATTTCTGAAAAGTTCAGCACCTAACTTGTTCTTAGGTAACATACCTTTTACTGCTTTTTCTACTAAAGAGGCAGGATTTTTAGCCTGTAATACTTTAGCAGTTAAAGTTCTTTGACCTCCTGGGTAACCGGTGTGACGCATGTAGATTTTGTCGTCCATCTTTGTACCTGTAAGGTTGATTTTTTCTGAGTTGATAACAATTACGTTATCTCCACAGTCCACGTGTGGTGTGTAACTCGGCTTGTACTTACCTCTCAAAATCATTGCGACTTTTGAAGCAAGACGACCCAAGTTGTGACCCTCAGCGTCTACAACAACCCACTCCTTTGTAATGGTGGCTTTGTTCGCTGAAACTGTCTTGTAGCTTAATGCGTCCATAATATATTTTTAATTAAACATTCCATTCCCAATAAAGGGAGTGCAAAAGTACAATTATTTATTTATTATGCAAATAGCTTCAAAGGATAATTTTAAGTCTATCAATTTATTACTTATCTTTTTAGCAATCAAGTGGCTAAAATGCTTTGACAACTCTTCTTTTCGTCGTTTTTAGCATTCTCAATAAAACAGCAATCACTTTCTCTGGGAAGTTCTTTTGTTGCTTCACAGTTCTTTTAACAAAGATATTCATTTAGGTGGCTTCATTGATAGCAACTTAATTTATGTGTAATAACGTGGGTTCGATATAAGAATTATATATAACTTATTGATTTAAAGAACTCTACGTAATTACTGCTAGATAAACTTTCTGAAACTTAGTGTATTATTTGTATATCTAGTGTAATAGCTTAATTTATTTGTAACACAAAAGCATCATCTCAATAACAATCGGGATTACAAAAGTTACAAAGTGTTTCAATAACAAATTAATATAAATCGAACTCACTTTGTAATAATCCAATCGGGTTATTTTTGGTTTGGGCAATCCGCAGGCGGCCAGGCTATTCGTTTCAATCTTTTTATTTTTAAAAAAAAATAAAAAGGATTTTCACTGCTATCCTTATTGCAACTTGTATCAGGAGGATTTTTCTGTGCCAAGGCGTTGCGTGAGGGGTAGCAGTGGAGCTCGTCATTGCGAGGTACGAAGCAATGACAGCGGGAACGGATGACCCGACCCCTTTTGTGGCTGTACATTTGTGGGGGTTGAAAACGGAATTGGACTGCCACAAAAGGGGGCACGCCCTAAAAAAAGAGGGGGTGTGCTTTCGTTACTGTTTTTTTAATCCATAATTTGACAATTTCTTATTTGATTTTGTAAGGTAGTTTTCAATAGTTTTTTTACTTTTACGCTATATTTGATAAAAAAAAGGCACTGTATAAAGTTGATGCTACGGAAAATTCTACCGGGCGTTTGGTAAAAAACTTTGATATGTGTCTAAATGGCTGCTAAAAATGGGAGCCAATAGTAAAGTACGGCATTATACTTGATGCATAAAATGCGTTTGAATCATAATGGTTAAATAGTAAGGTAAAATAGTAAAGTAAGATGAAAGAAAAAGCCACATTAAAGCAAATTGCAAGAGAATTGGGTGTATCAGTTTCCACCGTGTCTAAGGCACTTAACGACAGTCCTGAGATTAGTGACGTAACGAAGACTAAGGTACAAGAGTTTGCAAAGCTCAAAAATTACAAGCCTAACGTGATGGCGCTGAATCTTAAAAACCGAAATACCAAAACAATTGGGGTAGTATTACCTAATATCTTGAATTCTTTTTTTGCTAAGGTGTTTACAGGTATCGAACGTGTGGCCGAAGAAAAAGGGTATCATATTATAACGTGCATTTCGAACGAATCCTTAAAAAAAGAGATTCATGCAATGAATGTCTTGACGAATGGTACAATTGATGGTTTTATTTTGTCGATTTCTGAACAATCACAAAAAGAGGAACGTTTTGATCATTTTACAGATTGCATCAACGATGGTATTCCGATTGTGATGTTTGACCGAGTAACGGATAAAGTAAGATGCGATAAGGTTATTGTAGACGATTATGATTCTGCTTTGGAAGCTACCGAACATCTTTTAAATACAGGTTGCAAAAAGATTGCTTTACTTTCTACTATTCATAATTTGAGTGTAGGTAAGCTTCGTGCAAACGGTTATTATAAAGCCTTGGAGAATCATCAAATTGCACTAGACGAAAATGTGGTGATTTTAAAGGATTCTGATGCTGGTTTTGATGATGAGTTAATTAATTTGCTCGAAAATCAAGCCATTGATGGTATTTTTGCTTTAGATGAATATGCTGCCGTAACGAGTTTGAAGTTGGCTCTTAAAAAAGGACATAAAATACCTGAGGAGCTTTCTATCATTGGTTTTGCTGATGGGGTGTGGAGCCGGCGAATGACCCCGAGTTTGTCTACCGTAAGTCAGCATGGGCCAGAAATTGGAGAAGCTGCGGCACGATTATTAATTGAAAGATTAGAATCAAAAGAAGAGGAGATGCCTTACAGAACAACCGTAGTTAAAACCGAATTACGACAACGCGATTCGACCAAAAAATTATAAGTTGTGATGTGCTGTTTGTATTGACTATAAGTAAATGTTTTGTTGTCAAACAGTTGCCAATACTATTTAGGTTATCTAATCATGCAACACATACAGTAATTTTTAGAAAGCAGACCTAGAACGCCCTTAATTGGGGCTTTATGATTGCTAGGATGCAAATAGTTGAATAAATTTTGTTTTTTCTTAGCAACCTTTTTAAGTTTTATGTATCTTTCAAAAAAATTCCAAAAATCGGTCATTTTTATTAACTTATGTTCAGTGTTTTATGGTGAAAAACTATTTTTCCTTTATTTTTTTTCTTGTTACTTTTAGTGCTTTTGCACAATCTGATTCGAGTATATTTGACGTAGCCCGAACGGGAACAGTTGCGCAAATGGAGGTTCTTCTTAAAAAAAATCCTAAGGTGGTTAACCAAATAAATGACGCGGGTTATTCTCCTTTGATTTTGGCGTGTTATCGCGGAAATACCGAAGTAGCCGTATTTTTAATCAATAATGGTGCAGATTTAAATTATAATAATGCCATGGGAACTCCACTTATGGCAGCGGTTGTCAAAAATAACTTAGAAATTGTAAACCTTTTATTAGACAAAAACGTAGATGTGAATCAAACAGACGCCAACGGCACGACTGCTTTGATTTATGCAGCGATGTTTAAAAATCATGCTATTGCAAAGCTGCTGATACAGGCAAAAAGTAATTCGGAAACGAAAGACAATAGAGGAAATTCAGCATTGGATTATGCCATTCTCGCCGACGATGATCAATTAATAGAAATCCTAAAAACTAAATAAACATGAAAAAAACTACTTTCTTATTTTTTACTTTACTTGCATTTGCCACTTCATTTGGACAAACCTATTCGACTGGTGTAGTGACTCTGACAAGCGGTTACACCGCAAAAATTGACGTTACCTCAAATTTAGTAACTTTAACTATGGTTGGACCATCAGCGGGATATTTGGGTTTGGGCTTTGGCACTTCAAACATGAATTCGGGTGATTGTGTTATTTATGCAGGTGCTGCCGGAATAGGTGCTAATGTTTTAACAGACCGAACATTTGCCGGCACTTCGGGAGCACCACCTTTAGATAGTGGAGGTGCTGCTTCACAAAGTTGGACAGTAACTACGAATACTATTTCTGGTTCTACCCGTACTTTAGTAGCTACAAGAGCTCGAGTTTCTTCGGGTGATTTTACTTTTCCGTTTAGTGCAAGTGCTATTACTTTGGCTTGGGCTATCGGGAGTAACAATTCTCTTGTTTACCATGGCGGGAATCGTGGTTCTGTGGTAGCCAATGCAACTTTAGGAACGAATGAATTTGATATGGATAGTTTTATTTTGTATCCAAATCCTGCTCAAGATATTGTTTCAATTGTTTTGCCAACTGGTGTAAGCGAAGGGGTTGTGAAAATTTATGATGTTCTTGGAAAAGTTGTTTTAAATCAACTCATTGATAGTAGCAGTAAATCGATAGATATTTCAACTCTTACGAGCGGTTCCTATATGGTTGTTTTAAGAACCGAGTACGGAAATGCTAATAAAACGCTTTTGGTAAATTAAAACTTACTTTAACAAAAACAAAAAAGGGACAAGTTTTTAGCTTTGTCCCTTTTTTTGTGAATAATTTTTAAGGCAATATTGTACAAACCCCGTTTACACAACCAATGTTTTGCGGAGGCATTACCGCCATACAATCGGATACAATGTTGTAAGCCAAATTATAGGAATTTTCCATCTCATTGTAGTTGTTTACTTTCTCTGTTAAGTATTCCAAATCGACTGAACTCGGAAAAACAAGGTATTCTTGTGGCCCTCCACAGGCTTTACTGCCAAAAGGGAGTGACATGCAGGTGGTGTTTTCGCCGCAACTAAACTGTGCAATGTAATCGAGAATTTCTTGTTTTTCTTGTTGTAAAGTGACAAGGTCAAAACTTTGGTCGTCTGAACCAGCATTACTGTCGCACTGAAAACTCTGGAACAATAAGACTACTGCAAATAAGGTTAAAATTTTTTTCATGTTATATGGTTTTTGAGTTAGATGTAAAAACTTTTTAAGGGTTGCGTCAGCGTTAAATTCCGAATTCCAAAATACGTATTCCTAGCTCCCCTCCTTCGGAGGGGGTTAGGGGGAGGATTCCAAATTCTAAAAAAAACTTGAAAAGTTTTAGTTATTGCAATTCGTTTCAAGATCCTGAAACAAGTTCAAGATGACCAAGGATTTCATGAAAAAATGCAACTGCGTTATCACAGCAGCAGTTCCCCCTCCTTCGGAGAGGGTTAGGGGGAGGATTCCAAATTCTAAAAAAAACTTGAAAAGTTTTAGTTATTACAATTCGTTTCAAGATCCAGCATGACAGCGTTATTGGGTGCGGGGTGCTGGGTGCGGGATGAAAAAACCAAAACTGCGTTATCACGCCAAGAGTTCCTCCTTCTTCGGAGAGGGTTAGGGGGAGGCTTGTCCTACTTCGGAGGGGTTGGGGGAGGATTCTAATGTGCCTCCAGCCAATTTTTTCCGCTTCCCATTTCTACTTCCAGTGGAACAGAAAGTGTAAATGCATTTTCCATTTCATGCTTAATCATAGGTTTGATTTTTTCTAATTCTGAAAGATGCACGTCAAACACCAATTCGTCATGCACTTGCAGGAGCATTTTGCTTTTCCATTTTTCCTCCGAAAGTTTTTTGTGAATATTAATCATTGCGATTTTTATAATATCGGCGGCACTTCCTTGAATCGGAGCGTTTACAGCATTTCGTTCGGCACCTCCGCGAACCATGGCGTTTTGCGAATTAATGTCTTTTAAATAACGTCGTCTTCCCAAAACCGTTTGTACATAACCCAATTCTCGAGCTTGCTCAATTTGTTCGTTAATATACGCTTTCAGACGCGGATAGGTTTCGTAATAGGCATCAATTAAATCTTTTGATTCTGAGCGTGAAAGTGAGGTTTGGCTACTCAACCCAAATGCCGAAACGCCATAAATGATTCCGAAATTAACCGTTTTAGCATGGCTTCGTTGTTCGCGAGTAACTTCCTCTAACGGGACATTAAAAACTTTGGAAGCGGTTGATTTATGAATGTCTTCCCCTTTTCTAAAGGATTCAATCATGTTTCCTTCGCCACTTAAAGCCGCAATAATACGAAGCTCAATTTGAGAATAATCGGCAGAAAGTAAGGTGTAATTTTCGTTTCGGGCAATGAATGCTTTTCGAATCAAACGTCCTCTTTCAGTGCGAATCGGGATGTTTTGCAAGTTCGGATTGTTTGAACTCAAACGTCCTGTTGCCGCCACGGTTTGCATATAATCGGTATGAACTCTACCGGTTTTGGCATCCACTTGATTCGGCAAAGCATCGATGTAGGTACTTTGTAATTTCACCATCTGGCGCCATTCTAGAATGTCTCTTACAATCTGGTGTTCGTTAGCCAGGTACGAAAGTACTTCTTCGCCTGTGGCATATTGGCCGGTTTTGGTCTTTTTTTGTTTGGTTCCGCCAATTTTTAGTTTGTCAAATAAAATCTCACCAAGTTGTTTTGGCGAAGCCAAATTAAATTTCTCGCCTGCGGTTTCGTAAATTTGTTTTTCGAAAAGGTCAATGTCTTTTTGCATGTCAACCGACATTTTTTTCAAAAAATCGACATCTAAATTAATGCCTTCGGTTTCCATAGCGGCAAGTACTTTTACCAGCGGGATTTCGATTTCTGTAAATAGTTTTTTAGTTTCGGTTTTGTCTAGTTCTTCTGTAAAAAATTCTTTCAACTGAAAAGTTACGTCGGCATCTTCCACGGCATATTCTTTGACCTCTTCGAGCGCCACATCTCGCATAGACTTTTGGTTTTTTCCTTTTTTTCCAATCAAATCTTCAATGGATTTTGGCGCATAATTCAAGTAGGTCTCGGATAAAATATCCATATTGTGACGCATATCAGGATTGATCAAATAATGAGCAATCATGGTATCAAACAGCGGTGCTTTGACCTCCAAATTATAATTAGACAAGACTTTTAAATCGTATTTTAAGTTCTGACCGATTTTTTCGATGGTTTCATTTTCAAAAAACGGACGCAATTTTTCGATTAATTCTTGAGCTTCTTCTTTACGTTCTGGAAACGGAACGTAAAAGCCTTTTCCTTTTTCGTACGAAAATGCGATGCCTACCAATTCGGCATGCAGCGCGTCAAGGCCTGTGGTTTCGGTATCAAAACAAACCGATTTTTGCTGCATTAAATTTTGCAACAGTAATTTTATTCCTAAATCGCCTTGAATAATTTGGTAGGAATGTTCGGTGTTTTCGAGTGTTGCGTAATTTGAAGTTGATGCCCCTGCTTCTTGAGAAGCATTCCCGCCAAATAAGTCAAATTGATCTTCGTTTTTGGGGGCTTGTTTTTTATACAACTTGGCTTCTTGAGCAGCATTTGCGGAAGCGTTATGATCTATTCTAAACAAACTATCAAATTGTTCGGCCATTCTTCGGAATTCTAATTCTTGAAAAATAGCTTCGGTTTTTTCGATGTCAGGGCGAGATAGTTCATAGTCTTTTTCGTTAAAAGTAACATCGCAGTCGGTGATGATGGTGGCTAAAATTTTTGATAATATCCCCTTTTCTTTGTTAGCTTCGATATTTTCCTTCATTTTGCCACTCAGTTCGTGGGTGTTGGCTAAAAGATTTTCCATCGAACCGTATTGTTTTAAGAATTTCTTGGCTGTTTTTTCGCCTACGCCAGGTAATCCGGGTATATTATCAACGGCATCACCCATCATTCCTAGAAAGTCAATAACTTGTTCGGGACGTTCGATTTCAAATTTTTCTAATACCTCGGGTACGCCCCAAATTTCGATATCATTACCCATTCGGGCGGGTTTCCACATAAAAATATTTTCAGAAACCAATTGTGCAAAGTCTTTATCAGGTGTAACCATATAGACTTTATAGTTTTGTTTTTCGGCTTGTTTGGCAATGGTTCCTATTAAATCATCGGCTTCGCAACCTTCGAGTTCAATGATAGGAATGTGCATGGCTCTCAAAAGCGCTTGAATATAAGGTACGGCAATGCTAATGGCTTCGGGTGTTGCCTCGCGATTGGCTTTGTATTCAGTAAATAATTCTGATCGAACGTGGCTGCCGCCTTTATCGAAGGCTACTGCCAAATGATCTGGTTTTTCTCGCTTGATAACGTCTAAGAGAGAATTCATAAAGCCCATAATGGCTGAGGTATCCATTCCTTTAGAGTTGATTCTTGGGTTTTTAATAAAGGCATAATAGCCTCTAAAAATCAAGGCGTAGGCATCTAGTAAAAATAAGCGCTTTTGTGCTGACATAATTTGTTTTCTTTGAAAATCAAAGGTACAAAACTTTGCTATTTTTCAACCTAGGTAGGTTTAGAAAGTGGTGTGGCGTTTTTGTTTTTATATTTTAAGAGCTTGATGGCCGATGGTATATGATAATTAACTAAATTTAGCCTCTATTTTGTGTAAATTTTTAATCTGTTTATGAAATTTTATCGTAAAAATCTGCTTTTGATTTTTTCAATGCTCTTGGTATTGTTGTGTTCCGATATTCTTTTGGCACAAAAACCTTTTACGCGTAAGATTTCATATTTAGATGGTTTGCCTACGGATGTGATCTATGATTTGTTTGTAGACAGAAGCGGTTTATTGTATTTAGGAACCGATAAAAGTTTAATTACTTATGATGGCGTACAGTTTAATAAACTTCCAATTCCGGGAAGTTTAGGTAACTCCATTAGCAGTATCCAACAGGATGCTTCGGGCAGAATTTGGTGCAGAAATTTTTCTAATCAACTTTTTTATCTTGCTAATGACAAGCTCAATGTAGACCTCAAAGTTGCATCAGTGCTAAAAACTACAAATACGAATCTTGTAGATTTTAGTGTGGCTAGTAATGGGTTATACATTCTGACTCAAAATAGTGTCTATAGGTATGAATCTGGAAATATTAAACGGATTTTTAAGGTAAAAAACAATGCCACAATTCAGTTTAGTGCCATGGCTACTAATCCGAAGATGGATATGCTGTATGTTTCATCGGGCAATTATCTTTTTACTTTTTATAAAGATAAATTAATGGAAACCAAATATTTTGGTTTTGCCCATAAAATATTAGAAGTATTTGACAATGAGGTGGCCTTTTGTACAAAAGCAGCCGGAACGACCTGCATGGTAAAAGGGAAACAAGTTGATTTACAAAAGAGTGGCCTCGCAAATACATTTTTAAACCGATTGAGTGCCACAAAATCTAACTTATGGCTTTGCACTAATAAGGGAGTTTATGAGTTTGATACTCGAGAAGAGGTGTTTAAAAATGGACTTTTACTTGATTCAAGAATTACAGATGTAGTTTTAGATGCAGAGGGAAATCATTGGATTTCTACTTTAGATGAGGGTTTGTTTTTATTGCCGCACCGACAAATTTTTGAACTTACAATTTCTCCTTCTCAAAAAAGTATGTTTACGGCTATCAATACGGGACCAAACGGCAATTACTTTGCTGGTACTAATTTAGGAAAAGTAAACGAAATTTCAAAATTTGGTAAAATAGTTAGAGAATATAACACAACTTGGGACAATACTATTGAGTTTGTTAATTTTTCTGGGGATACATTATTAACTAATTATGGTTTTTTTAAAATAGGCACTTCATCACCTTCGTCCCATAAGGATTATGTCGGAAAAAATTTAGAAGAGGATGACAGCGGAAATTTTTTAATGGCCAGTCCTTCCTTTGGCGGATTAGTAACCAAGCGTTTTGTGGGTCGACCAAATTTTCCTAACAGCAAAAATAAATTCGAAATTGCAGGCTATGGTACAAACACTACAGAGGTGCTTATTTTCAGAAACAAGAGAACTAGGTCGGTTTTATTTGAACCTAAAAACAGAGAATATTATTATGGCTTTGTTGATGGTTTATACGTTTATGATCGTGCAGGAAATGAATTTCAGATTAAAACAAATAAAAACCAAACTATTGCAGCAGCAGAATTACTGCTCAATGCAGACGGTACAATCTGGGCAGCAACCACACAGAGCGGCCTTTATCTTATAAAGGATAAAAAATGCATTTTGAGAATCTCTAAAGAAAATGGTCTTTCTAGTAATAATTGTCGAAAAATTGCGGCTGATAAAGAAGGCTTATGGATTATAACCGAAAATGGTTTTGATTATTATAATTACAAAACAAAACGTGTTACCAATGCAGAACTCAATTTATGTACCAAAGGAATTACCATTAATGATGTTGTGAGTTTAAATGAGATGATTATTTTGGCTACCAATCGTGGTATTTATTATTTTGACAAAGACATTATAAACCAAGTGGTAGAGCCAAAGTTGAGCTTAACTGATTTTTTAGTCAATAATTATAAGGTTAATTTGAGAAACAATGTAACACTTGATTATGACCAAAATAATGTAAAAATTGGTTTTAAAACCATTCAATTTAAAAGTTTAGGAAATTACCGTTATCACTACCGCTTGCAAGGATTGGATAATAAATGGCAGAGTGTCGATTCTAAAACTCGCGATATCAATTTCTTGGCACTAAAGCCCGGAACGTATAAATTTCAATTAAAAATTGAGATCGGCGGAAAGTTTACACCTTTTAAAGAAATTAATTTTAAAATTCTAAAGCCGTTTTGGTTACAAATTTGGTTTTTAACTATCGTTATTTTTGCCCTTCTTACATTGCTTTATGCGGTATACCGGTGGGCCGAACTTAAAACCAAAAAAAGTGAAGAGTTAAAAGAACAGCTAGCTTTGTCTCAACTTACCGCTTTGCGTTCTCAGATGAATCCTCATTTTATTTTTAATGTTTTGAATGCTGTGCAAGGATTGATTTATTCCAATCAAAAAAGTAAAGCAAGTGATTATTTGGGTAAATTTTCTGACTTGATGCGTAAAATTTTAGACACATCCGATAAAAACGAAGTTACCATCGAAAAAGAATTTGAAACCATCGACTTGTATATTTCGCTCGAAAAAGCCCGTTTTGATAATGATTTTGAGTATATAATTACATTTCCTACCGATATCGATTTAAGCACACACACCATTCCTTCGATGATTATACAGCCCTTTGTAGAAAATGCTATTAAGCACGGATTGATGCATAAGAAGGGTTTAAAAATTTTAGAAATCAGGGCAGAACTGCTAGGCGATGTGTGGTGTTTTACCATTGATGATAACGGAATTGGCAGAAAAGCATCAGAATCAATCAATCAAAAAATTCAAAAACACATCTCATTTGCCATCAAAGCGATAGATAATCGTGTAAAATTAATCAATAAAATTTCTGATATTTCGATCGATATCGAAGTTATTGATAAAAAATCGGCTGATAATCAGTCACTAGGAACTCGAATAAAAATATATATACCCATTGTCAAAAAGTTTTAGAAGCCGCTGAAAAAATATAAAATTACAAAGTGATTTAACTAAATTATTACTACTTTGCATAGGTTCAATTTCTAAATGAAATAGGAAAAAACAAGTACCTAAAAGCACTTTTGTATGGACGATAGTTTGACCTAATGTGCTGCTTAAAGTAACTAAGAAATAAGAAAACTGTATAGATAACTTATATTGCCCACCAAATTATGAAAGCTATTATTGTAGACGACGAAATTAATGCCAGATTGGCTTTACGCGGAATTTTAGAAGAAAATTTTCCAGATATTTTAATTTTAGGCGAAGCTAAAGATGTACCTTCTGCCGTACAGTCTATTCATGAACTCAAGCCCGATTTGGTTTTTTTAGACATTTCGATGCCGGGATTTTCAGGTTTGGAGTTGCTTAAATTTTTTGACGAAAGTCAAAGTACTTTCAAAATAATATTTGTAACCGCTTTTAGTGAATATGCCATAAATGCATTTGAACTTTCGGCCGTGGGATATATTTTAAAGCCTGTTCGGGTTGATGCTCTTAAAAAAGCACTCAATAAAGTAATAATGGATAGCCAAAACGACCTTGTAAAACTCAAAGCTTTACAAAATAATATGGAAAATCCACTGAATAAAAAAGTAGCATTAAATACGGGTGATGGGATTACTTTTTTAGAAATGCACAATATTCTTTATCTCAAAGCAGATGGTTCATACACGCATTTCTATACCACTGATAGACATCGAATTACCGTAGCCAAAAAAATTTCCGACTTCGAACGTCTTGAGGCGATGGGTAATTTTTTAAGGATTCATAGAAGTCATATTGTGAATTTATCTCGCATTCAAAAAATTGTCAAGCAAGACGGCGGAATGGTGATTATGGAAAATGGTGAGGCGCTCTCTATTTCGGCCGAACGGAAGAATAGTTTGTATACCAAATTTCAAAATTTCAAGTTGTAAATTTTCTATACACGTTAGTTCGATTTATATTCATTTGTTATTGAAACACTTTGAAGCTTTTGTATTACAAAAAAAATTTTGCATTAATACTACATACAAAAATACTACACGAAGTTTTGCAAAGTTTATCTAGTATTAATTGTAGAACATTTAAATCAATATGTTGTAACTAATTCTCAGATCAAGCTCACGTTAGAAGCTCAGAAAAAGACTGTGCAGGAAAATCAAAAACATATTAGTAATTGAATAGCAATTAATTATGATTTAGCAGCCATCGAATTCGGGTTATACGTAAACTGCCGTTAAAATTTTCGTAATAGCATCAATTTAGAGTTCGGTTATTCGTTATTTTGTGAACAAAAAAAATCGCGAATGTATCGTTTTTTCATACTCCTTATTTTTATTGCTTTTATCGAAATTTATGCTTTTCAATCCTTTAGAACCCTCCTAAAAACCAAATGGATTTTGATGGCTTATGCAGGACTAAGTCTGGCTTTTTTGTTGTTCATTGTCTATTCTTTTTCTCAATTTGATCGAACTGTTGGTCAGAATAAGCAATCTCTATTCACCTTCGGCTTGCTTTTAGTGGTTTATGTGCCAAAAATGTTGTTAGCACTTTTTATGCTCGGTGAAGATATCTTCAGACTTCTTCGAGGCGCCATCAACTATTTTGTAGAATATGATAATTCGGGCTCGTATATTCCGTCTAGACGAAGATTTGTAAGTCAAATAGCACTTGCGGTAGCTGCCATACCGTTTGCTTCGCTGATTTATGGCATCATGGAAGGAAAATATAATTTCAAGGTGCTCAAACATCGGATTTTTTTTCCTGATTTGCCCGATGCTTTTGATGGTTTAAAAATCACACACATTTCAGATTTACACAGCGGAAGTTTTGATAATGCCGAAAAAATTCAATATGCCGTAGACTTGATTAATGAGCAAAATAGCGATGTAATTTTGTTTACTGGTGATATCGTTAACACACATGCCAAAGAAATGACGCCTTGGATTGAAACTTTTAATACGTTAAAGCAACCTAAGTTTGGTAAATTTTCGGTATTGGGTAATCATGATTACGGTGAATATATTACGTGGCCAACCCAAAAAGAGAAGCAAGAAAACTTTGAGGCAATAAAAAATTTGCATCAGCAAATGAATTTTAAATTACTGCTTAACGAACATACTTTTATCGAAAAAGATAACCAACGTCTGGCTATCGTAGGGGTAGAAAATTGGGGTAAAAACTTCAAACAAGCAGGCGATTTATTAAAAGCATCGGATGGACTTTCGGCACAAGATTTTAAAATATTGTTGAGTCATGACCCTTCGCATTGGGAATATCAAGTTAAAGAAGACGAAAAACATTTTCAATTAACGCTTTCAGGTCACACCCACGGAATGCAGTTTGGTATCGAAATTCCTGGATTTTTTAAGTGGAGTCCAGTACAGTATGTTTATAAACAGTGGGCGGGATTATACGAAAATCTTGGTCGATACGTTTATGTTAACCGTGGTTTCGGGTTTCATGCCTATCCCGGTCGTGTGGGAATTTGGCCTGAAATAACTGTAATTGAACTAAAAAAAGGTTCACGTATGGCATAATTGGTTTAAAATAGTACATTTGTATTAATTGTTAAATAAATTTTCAGTTTTATGTCAAAATTTGGAGAATTAATCAATGCCGAAATTCCTGTTTTAATCGATTTTTATACCGAGTGGAATGAACAATCTATGGCTATGCACGAAACCATTAGAGATGTAGCAGCTGCCCTTGGCGATAAAGCAAAAGTGATAAAAATAGACGTCGATAAAAACCAAGAACTTGCTGATGCTCTGAGAATAAAAGGCGTTCCTACATTAATGATTTATAAAAATGGTCAAATGGTATGGCGTCAAGCTGGCGAATTGGATGCTAACTCATTAATCTCTATTGTTCAGGAGCAAATTTAAGCGCCTCCATCTTATAGCCGTTTTCTTTAAGGTACCGTAAGGTTTTAGGTAGTGCATATTTCAAATTTTCGGCAGCTTTCATACTGTCGTGAAAAATAATGATACTGCCTGAGCTACTGTTTTTTAGTACATTTCCAGCACATTTTTTGGGTGATATTGTTGTATCAAAATCAGCACTTAAAATATCCCACATAATTATTTTGTATCCTTTTTGCTTTAGCGCTTTATATTGTTTGGGAGTCAATTTGCCGTAAGGCGGCCTGAAAAGTGGTGTTTGTACTGCTGTTTTTTCGCTAAATTCTAGTAAGGTTTCTTGGCATTTTTCTACGTTAAGCAGGTATTCTTCTTGTTTGTATTTCCATCCATTTAAATGATTGTACGTGTGGTTTCCTATGGCGTGACCCTCATTTTGGATTTTTTTAAATAGGTCGGGAAATTTACGCACGTTTTCTCCAATGCAAAAAAAAGTGGCTTTTGCATCATAAAGTTTTAAAATTTCTAATGTCCACTGGGTTATTTCGGGGGTTGGACCGTCGTCAAAGGTAAGGTATACTTTTTTTTCATTGCGAGGCATTTTCCAAACAAAACCAGATAGTATTTTCGAAACTAGCCAATGTGTTTTTATCCAGTAAAATTTCATTCTTTGTTTTTAAGGTGTAAAGATAAAAAAAGCAGCAACCTAATGTAGATTGCTGCTGTATTGTTATGCAAGGATTTTTATTATTCGTTATCTCGTTTAAAGCGCGAAAACATTTTATTATACGTGTTGAATGTTACCTTATTAGCGTTATAAAATTCTTGGTCGCCTCGGTCTTTCATAACAAGTAACAAGTCGCGGTAACGTTCTATAGCTGTGATGATTTCAACGTACTGCCCGAGTTGCTCTTCTGATTTGAGCGCGTTATAGTACTTGAGATTTTCTTGGTACTTACCTATCAGTTTTGACAATATTGAACGTGCCTTTTGTTTTTCGCCAAGTTCATAATATCCGGCTGCAAATGGCTCAATCATTGTATAATAACCAAACTTTTCTAAGGGCATTTTCTCCATTGCTAGGTCAATCACTTTTTTCGCTTTTTCGGGCTTATTTTCGTTAATCAACTGTTCCATGAGTCGCGCTAAGTTTGTGCGATAGGTGATGCTGTTTTTTCGGGTTTCAGGATCGTGATAGATGTTTTCACTTTCGCTATTACCCCAATCCCATTTCATTACAATGTCATACATTTTGTCGGTGTCAATTTGTCCCATATCCAGCGGACTTGGAGCATCTGCAACGGGGTTTTTTACCGGAACAAGTTTGTATACCATGCCGTCAAGTTGCAGATAATCTTTCATCCACAAGTAATCATCGTCTCCAAAGCTTCCACCAGTAAAATATACTGGTCGCTGCCAATTATTATTAGCAATAATATCAAGCATCATGAGTCGGTTTTTATACAAAGCTTGTCCTTTGATGTCTAAATCGATAAACGGTACAATAGAATCGTGGTATTTTTCAGAAACTACTTTACGGTCAATTATATTTTGTTTATCTACTGGAATTCTGAGTTTATTGGTTGGGTAAAATCTGATTTTTTGTCCGTTTTCTAATGAAATTATTGTTCTTGGGTCTTCATTGGCAATAAATCGGATAAAGGCTTTGATATCCCAACGTTCTTCCGTTAAGGGTTTGTGCACAGTATAGTCAAGTTTGTCTCCTACATATTGGTGATGTTCAAACGAAATGGGTAACGGTTCTGATTCGTAGGCTTTTGCTTTCATTTGGTCAATGTACCAATCGGTCATGAATAGACTTGTGTTTACAATTCGAACATCAGTTCTGTATTGTTCAATTTCTTGGGCATACCACAGCGGAAATGTGTCATTATCTCCAATAGTAAATAAAATGGCATTCGGTTCGCAGGAGCTCAAATAGGCTTTTGCCATGGCTATGGCGGTATATTTGCCTGAGCGATCGTGGTCGTCCCAATTTTCTGTAGCCATTAAAACAGGAGCTGCAAAGAGCGAAATAATTATTACAGTTGGAGCTGCTATTTTGGGAGTAATCCAATTTTTAAGTGTTTCATAAAGTGCATACACTCCAAAACCAATCCAAATAGCAAAAACATAAAACGAGCCCACTAAAGCATAATCTCGTTCTCTTGGTTCGAAAGGACGTTCATTTAAATAAATTTTTAGGGCAATACCTGTAAATAAGAAAAGCGTTAATAATACATAAAAGCTTTTTAAGTCTTTGTTAGCGTGATAAATGAGTCCGAGTAATCCTAGAAGAAAAGGAATCGCGTAGTAAATATTTCGGCCTTTATTGTTTAATACATCACTTGGTAGATTGTCTTGAGAACCCAATCTGCTTTCATCAAAGGCTTTAATTCCAGTGAGCCAGTTTCCGTCCATATTGTCATACTTGCCTTGATTGTCACTTTGCCTTCCGGCAAAATTCCACAGTAAATACCTCATGTACATATATCCGAATTGATATTCTATCATAAAACCAAGATTACTGCCCATGCTTGGTTTTTCTACGATAAGATATTCGCTGTAGGTTTTTAGAAATTTATGGTAACCATCATTATCAATCTGATTTTGATTGTATGCAGTTTTAAATTCGTCTACAATTTGAACTAATTCTTTTTCTTGTGCATACTCCGGATTGATTCTAAATCGGGCTGGCTCTGTAAAATTCATATAGTTTGCCGCATGGTCAGGGCTCCACATTCTAGGCAACACTGATTTTTGCTTGTCGTCGCTATTTTGAGTAGCGTTCTTATAATTGTTTACAATAACGTATTTTCCTGTTTTATAATCCCGTTCGTAGTCGGGTGCTTTATCTAAATAAGGCTTGTCTGGGTCAAGGCCTGCGTAAACATCAGTATACTGAGGTCCGTAAAATAATGGATTTACGCCATATTGTTCTCTGTTGTAGTAGGCCAAAACTTCTCTCGCATCAGAGGGTCTGTTTTCATTGATTACAGTATTGGCATTGGCGCGAATGGGTAGCATCATCCAAGTTGAAAATCCTACTAAAATGAATAAAATACTTAATAATAAGGTGTTAAGTTGGATTTGTCCGTTGTTACGGGTGTATCGTAATCCGTAGTAGAAAAATGAAATCAGTAAAGCGGTTACGAATAGAGTTCCTGAATTAAAAGGCAGTCCAAATGTATTGACCATAAACACTTCGGTCAAACCAAAAAATGCCATGGTTAAGGGTAAAAGTAGTTTAAAAATAAACAGCAGTACAGATATTACGAGTACGTTGGCAATGATAAAATTTTTGACTGTAACTGTTTTATAATGTTTGAAATAGTATAAAAACCCAATAGAAGGAATCGTTAACAGCGCCATGAAATGCACTCCAAACGAAAGTCCAATGACTAATGCGATAATCAATAACCATCTATTTCCTTTAGGTTTGTCCATGTCTTGTTCCCACCGAAGGCCGAGCCAGAAAAGTACGGCAATAAGTAGTGAAGCCATGGCATATACCTCGGCTTCAACAGCGTTATACCAGAAACTATCCGAAAAAGTATAAGCCAAAGATGCTACAAATGCACTCCCTAATATCGCTATGTAATTCGGTTTTGTAAGTTCTGATGTTAGTGTTACAAGTTTTTTCAATACAATAGTTGTAGACCAAAACATAAATAATATAGTAAAGGCACTCGAAAAAACCGACATCATATTGACCATTAATGCTACTTGCGAATTGTCTAGTGCAAACATGGCAAAGAAAGCTCCAATCATTTGATAAAGTGGAGCTCCTGGTGGGTGTCCGACTTCTAGTTTAGCTGCGGTTGAAATGTATTCTCCACAATCCCAAAAGCTTAAAGTGGGTTCAACAGTTAGGGTATAAGTAACAAGGGCAATGCTAAAGGTTAGCCAACCCATTATTGTATTCCACCTCTTGAAGTTAAAATCCGTCATAATAGCGTGCAATTTTCGGTTAAAATATCAGTTACAAAGAAAATGTTTTTTTGCTTAAGGAAATGATAAAAATAAATTTTTAATTTTTTTCGTAAAAAAATTTGCTTCATTGCTTTTTTGTCCTAAATTTGCACTCGCAATAAACAAGCTGGTCTATGGTGTAATGGTAACACTACGGTTTTTGGTGCCGTCTTTCTAGGTTCGAGTCCTAGTAGACCAACAAAAAAAGCCTCTCAATCGAGAGGCTTTTTTTATGCGTTAGTTTTACCTTAAATTCTAAAAGTAATAACGGGTTTTATAGCATGATTTACAATATCTTCGCTTACGCTGCCATTAAAAAAGTGTGCAAGACCAGTTCGCCCGTGAGTTGCAATTCCTATTAAATCAGCATCCACCTTATTGGCATAATTGATAATTCCTTTTTCGATGTTAGCATCATTATATATATGTAGGCTATAATTTTTTAATGGAAAGCTACTCACGAAGTTTTGCATGATATGCTCGGCAACGTTATTTGTCTTAAAACTGTTGGGGGTGTTAATCATTACGAGGTCAAGTTTCGCTTCAAACAAATTGGCAAATTCCACCAGTTTAGCAAATGGCTTTTTGATTTCTTGCGAAAAATCAGAGGCGAAGACAAACTTATCAATTTTAAAACTGTCCATCGCGCTTTTAATAATAATTACCGGAATATCTGATGATCGAACCACTTTTTCGGTGTTTGACCCAATAAATAACTCTTGAAAACCTGATGCACCATGAGATCCCATTACAATTAAATCTGCATTTTTCTCTTTGCTGTACGTTACAATTCCTTCAAAAGCACGTTCTAATCGCGCATCAGCATACACCGTCAAACCTTCAAAATACGATTCTTCCATTAATTCAGCCAATCGCTCTTTTGTTTTGGCCAGATATAACATAACTTCCGGAATGTTTACACCGTTATTAACGGCATCGTTCATGTGAGAAGGTAAGTCAAGTAAGTTTAATAAATAGATCTCAGCGTTATTTTTTCTTGCAAGGTCTGCGGCAACTTTTGCGGCATATTCTGCATGTTCAGAAAAGTCTGTAGGTACTAATATTCGTTTCATAAAATAGTTAATTTGGTTTAAGTGAATAAATTGTTTTTTTAAGTATTTAAAGGTAGTAATATTTTTAACGTAAAACAATGATTTTTGATTTATAAAAAAATCACTATATTTGCACCGTTATTTATTTAAAAGTTGAATAATGAGGGAAGCACTGCTTCCCTCTTTTTATAAAAATATGACATTTAAAGAAAAAGTTTTACATCTAATAAATGAGGCTCTGTCGGAGCGTACATCACTTTTCTTGATTGATTTAACCATTACGGATGCCTTTAAAGTTATGGTTGCTTTAGATGGAGACAGTGGCGTTCAACTACAAGACTGTATTGATGTGAGCCGTGCAATCGAGTCTAATTTAGACCGCGAAGAACAAGATTTTTCGCTTGAAGTAGCCTCAGTTGGTATTGGTTCGCCTTTAAAAATGGTTAGACAATATAAAAAAAATGTAGGCCGAATGCTGATTGTAAAGTTACAAGATAACCAAACAATAGAAGCAAAGTTAACAGAGGCTAACGATGATTATATCACCTTGTCTTGGGAAGCACGCGAACCCAAAAAAGTAGGTAAGGGAAAAGAAACCGTCAAAAAAGTAAAAGAAATACCCTACACAGAAATTAAAGAAGCAATAGTTACAGTAATATTTTAAAAATATGGAGAATATAGCATTAATCGAATCATTTTCAGAGTTTAAAGACGATAAACTCATCGATCGTGTGACCCTCATGGCAATTTTAGAAGATGTATTTAGAAATGCATTGAAAAAGAAATTTGGTTCTGATGATAATTTTGATATCATTATCAATCCAGATAAAGGCGATATGGAAATCTGGCAACGAAGAGTAATCGTAGCTGATGACGATTTAGATTTAGATCACCTTGAAATTACCTTAACAGAAGCTAGAAAAATAGAACCCGATTTCGAAATTGGAGAAGAGGTTTCAGAAGAAGTAAAACTAGTTGATTTAGGTAGAAGAGCAATTTTGGCTTTACGCCAAAACCTTATATCTAAAATTCATGAGCATGATAATACTATCCTATACAAACAGTTTAAAGATTTAATTGGCGAGATTTATACAGCAGAAGTACATCATGTTCGTCCAAGAGTTGTAATTTTGGTAGATGATGAAGGAAACGAAATCGTATTGCCGAAAGAAAAACAAATTCCGTCCGACTTTTTCCGTAAGGGAGATAACGTTCGTGGAATTATCGAAAGTGTTGAATTAAAGGGGAATAAACCACAGATTATAATGTCTCGAACCTCTGATAAGTTTTTAGAAAAACTTTTCGAACAAGAAATTCCCGAGGTTTTCGATGGTTTAATCATGGTTAAAAACGTGGTGAGAATTCCAGGCGAAAAAGCTAAAGTAGCTGTAGATTCTTATGACGACCGTATTGATCCTGTAGGAGCCTGTGTGGGTATGAAAGGTTCTCGAATTCACGGTATTGTGCGTGAACTAGGTAATGAAAATATTGATGTAATCAACTTTACATCCAACACACAATTGTATATCACTAGAGCATTAAGTCCTGCAAAAGTTTCGTCAATTAAGATTAATGAAGAGACCAAAAGGGCAGAAGTGTTTTTGAAACTTGAAGAAGTTTCTAAAGCTATTGGTCGCGGAGGACATAATATCAAATTAGCTGGATTACTAACGGGTTATGAACTAGATGTCATCAGAGAAGGCACCGTGGCTGAAGAGGAAGATGATGTAGAATTAACAGAATTTGATGATGAAATTGATGCTTGGGTAATTGAAGAATTTGCTAAAATTGGCTTAGATACCGCAAGAAGTATTTTAAGACAAGACGTAAATGATTTGGTTAGAAGAACTGATCTTGAAGAAGAAACCATTATTGAAGTAATGAAAATACTAAGTGACGAGCTTAATGCATAAGCAGTTTTGCTACAATACAACACAACGAAAAAGAGAATAATAAAAGTTTTTTATGTCTGAAGAGAGAGTAATAAGAATTAATAAGGTTTTAAGGGAATTTAATATTTCGTTAGAAAGGGCTGTCGACTATTTAAAGGAGAAAGGAATTGCCATTGATGCAAATCCAAATGCCAAAATTTCTGATGCGGAATTTAATATCCTGCAAAATCAATTTGCTGGCGATAAGGGGAAAAAGGAGGCTTCATTAGAATTAAGTGAAGAAAAGCGTAAAGAAAAAGAAGCAATACGGTTAGAGCGTGAAAAAGAAATCGAAGACAAACGAAGACTTGACGAAGAACGCCAAAAGCAAAATGAAGTAATTAAAGCCAAAGCTACTGTGGTGGGCTTGAAAAAAGTAGGTTCAATCGATTTGAATCCTAAGAAAGTTGTGCCAGCCCCTTCGGTGGATAAAAAAGTGGAAGAACAAGTTTCATTGCCAAAAACCGAAACAAAGCCGGTTGTTATTGAAGAGGTAAAAGCTCCTGTAACAACGCAAGCCGAAGCGCCTGCCGTTGTGCCAAATGCTAAAGTTTCTGTTCCTGAGCCAAAAATTCAGACTCCCTCAGAAAGTAAAATCGAAAAACCAGTTGCTCCAAAACCGGAATTTAAAAAGCAAAATAATAGTGTTCCGCAGCAACCAAAAATCGCTGTAGCACCAAAACCAATTGAAGAGTCTGTTGCTCCAAAACCAGAGGATGAGGCGGTTGTGACGAAGTATGTACAACTTACTGGAACTACGTTTACCGGAACCACCATCGATTTATCTAAATTCGAAAAGCCTAAAAAGAAAAAAGAAGAGCCAAAAATTACACCTAATAAGCCAGGTGCAAATGCCGCGGCAAATCCTAATTCTAATAAAAATAAACGCAAACGTATTGCCACAAAACCAAGTACGCCTAGGCCTCCTGGAAGCGGACCCAATCCAAACAAGATTGTCCCTAACGCTCCTGGTGCAGCCAATAAAGGTACACGTCCTGGTTTTGTAAAAGGAAATCGACCTGCAATTGTGGCTAAAGTGGAACCAACAGAGGAGGAAGTTAAAAACCAAATCCGGGAAACCCTCGAAAAACTTCAAGGTAAAGGAGGTAAATCAAAAGCCGCTAAATACCGTAGAGATAAAAGAGATACGCACCGTCAAAAGTCAGATGACGAGCAAAGAGCACTTGACGAAGGAAGTAAAACGATCAAAGTTACCGAATTTGTAACCGTTGGTGAAGTAGCGATAATGATGGATGTGCCTATCACAAAAGTTATCGGAACATGTATGTCTCTAGGAATCATGGTTACCATGAATCAACGTTTGGATGCCGAAACACTAACCATCGTAGCCGACGAGTTCGGTTATGAAGTTGAATTTATTACTACAGACATTGAAGACAATGCTACAGTAGTTGTAGATGCACCCGAAGATTTAAAAGATAGAGCTCCAATTGTTACCGTCATGGGACACGTAGATCACGGAAAAACATCGTTACTAGATTATATTCGAAAAGAGAATGTAATTGCGGGAGAATCTGGCGGAATCACACAGCATATTGGTGCTTACGGAGTTACACTTGATAATGGTCAGAAGATTGCGTTTTTAGATACACCAGGTCACGAAGCGTTTACCGCGATGAGAGCTCGTGGTGCTCAAGTAACCGATATTGCTATTATTGTGGTAGCTGCCGATGATGATATCATGCCACAAACAAAAGAAGCAATTAGTCATGCTCAAGCAGCAAATGTGCCTATCATATTTGCAATAAATAAAATAGATAAGCCAAATGCAAATCCTGAAAAGATTAAAGAAAGGCTTGCAGGAATGAACTTACTAGTAGAAGATTGGGGTGGAAAAATTCAATCACATGATATTTCTGCTAAAGTAGGAACTGGCGTAAAAGAACTGCTAGAGAAAGTGCTGCTCGAAGCTGAAATTTTGGAACTAAAGGCAAATCCAAATCGATTGGCTACAGGAACAGTTGTCGAGGCTTTCTTAGATAAAGGAAAAGGATATGTATCTACAATTTTAGTTCAAAACGGGACTTTAAAAGTTGGAGATTACATGCTTGCCGGAAAACACCACGGTAAAATTAAAGCAATGCATGACGAACGCGGAAAAGTAATCCTTGCTGCTGGTCCTTCAACACCGGTATCAGTTCTTGGTTTAGACGGTGCAGCAACTGCTGGTGATAAATTTACCGTTTATGAAGATGAACGCGAAGCTAAACAATTAGCCGCCAAGCGTACACAATTAATGAGAGAACAATCTGTAAGAACGCAAAGACATATTACACTTGCAGAAATTGGTCGTCGTATTGCATTAGGTCAATTTAAAGAGCTTAATATTATCCTAAAAGGAGACGTTGATGGCTCTGTAGAAGCGTTGTCAGATTCATTCTCAAAACTTTCTACAGAAGAAATTCAAATTAATATTATCCATAAAGGCGTTGGAGCTATTACAGAAACCGACGTAATGTTGGCTTCTGCCTCAGATGCAATCATAATAGGATTTAATGTTCGCCCTGCTGGAAATGCAAGACAATTAGCCGATAAAGAAGAAATTGACATCAGAAATTATTCTATCATCTATGATGCTATCGACGATTTAAAAGATGCAATGGAAGGAATGTTGTCTCCTGAAATGAAAGAAGAAATCACTGGAACAGCCGAAGTCAGAGAAATTTTCAAAATCTCTAAAGTAGGTACAGTTGCAGGTTGTATGGTAACGGATGGAAAAATATTCAGATCTTCAAAAATTCGATTGATTCGGGAAGGTGTTGTAATTCATACGGGTGATTTAGTGGCATTGAAGCGATTCAAGGATGATGTTAAAGAGGTTTCAAAAGGCTACGATTGTGGTATGCAAATCAAAGGTTACAACGAAATCGAATACAATGATATTATCGAAGCGTTCCAAGAAGTTGCTGTTAAGAAAAAATTGAAATAGAATAAAGAGGTAGTTTTACTATCTTGTTAAATAAATTGACCCCGATAATCTACAAAGATTTATCGGGGTCAATGCTTTTAAGACAATTAATACATCAAAAAAATCAATCAAATGTCGCCTGTTCTGTAATAGAAATAGTCTTTACCGAGTTGGCTTAAAAATGATCGCGTTACTGTATTTCTTTTGAACGTCTGCTAGATTTCTTTGTGCATCAATTTTAGTTTTGAAGTTACCCACCCAAACTTTATAGTAAGGGGTGTTAAAGATAATGGTCGCGTCCAGATAATCGAATTCTGACTTAAACTTATTCAGTTCACGTCGGGCACTTTCGTTATCTCCATTATAAATTTGAATTTTGTAGCCTTCACTAGCATTGATGAGATTATTTATTTTTCTTTTCTCATTTAATAAATTTGTAAACTTTGGATCCTGGAGTACTTCTACTTTCGTTGTTTGTGCTATCAAATTATTAGAAATTAGTACTAGTAAAAACAGCAGTGCTGTAGTCCTTTTTAGGTGTTTTAAATTCATAAAGCAGTAATTTTTAAACAAATGTACAATTTATGAACAAACCTAGAAACTTTACTTTTATTTAGAAACAATATAAATTAATAATTAAGATATATTTGGGTTTTTGTTAATAGGACTTAAGTCGTATTTTTGTGCAACATTTTAAAAATGTGTACGGTTTTAGTGTGGATAGTGTATGCGAAAAACCTTATTTTAAACAGTCGATAATCATTTGTAATATGAAAAAGGTGGGTAACCATAATTTGATTTCTAGAAGTTTGCTTTTAAGTCTAGTTATTTTGCTAGCATTTTCTACAAAAGTTTTTTCTCAAGAAGGGGATGCTGCCGCTGGAAAAGCACTCTTCAATGCTAACTGTGCTGCGTGTCATAAGCTCGATGCAAAAATGACTGGTCCTGCTTTGCGAAATGTTGCAGACCGTCAAAGCAAAGAGTGGTTATATGCATGGATTAAGAACAGTCAATCTGTTGTAAAATCTGGAGATGCTTATGCAGTTAAACTTTTTGAGGAATACAACAAGGCTATCATGCCTGCTTATCCTCAGTTGTCTGATGCCGACATTGACAATATTTTAGCTTACACTTCAGAGCCGCTGCCTGCTGCCACAAAGCCAGACGTTGCTACTTTGCCAGGTGGTCCTGCCGCTGATGATTCTGGATTGTCTAACACAATTATATTAGGAGCTTTAGTTGTTGTAATGCTAATTTTAATAGTAATGCTTTTCTTAGTTCGAAGCGTATTAACTAAAATAGCAAAAGCAAACGGTATTGAAATCATTGCTCAAGAACGTTCTCTTCCTATTTGGAAAGCCTATGCACAGAACCAATTTTTAGTCCTGGTTACTGCTATTTTATTACTTTTGTCGGGTGCTTGGGTGGTTTACGGAGCATTGATGAGCGTTGGTATCGATCAAGATTATGCACCTTTGCAGCCAATACATTACTCGCACAAAATTCACGCAGGGGAGAACGGAATCGATTGTAAATACTGTCACTCATCTGCTACATCAAGTAAGCATGCTGGAATTCCTTCTTTAAATGTATGTATGAATTGCCACAAGAGTATCTCTGAGTTCGTGGGTAGTCCAGATTCAACTTATGTAGAATACAGCAAAGAATTTTATACTGCCGAAATACAAAAATTATATGATGCCGTAGGGTGGGACAAAGAAAAGCAAGCATACACAGGAAAAACTAAACCTGTAAAGTGGGTTAGAATTCATAATTTACCAGACCACGTTTATTTTAATCACTCTCAACACGTTACTGTTGCTGGAATTGAGTGTCAAAAATGTCATGGTCCAGTGGAAACGTATGAGATTCAAAAACAGTTTGCTCCTTTAACTATGGGATGGTGTATCAATTGTCATCGTGAAACAAATGTGAAAATGGAGGACAATGGCTACTATGAAAAAATACACGAGGAATTGGCTAAGAAGTATGGTAAAAAGAATTTAACTGCTGCTGATCTTGGTGGATTGGAGTGCGGAAAATGCCATTACTAAAATAGAATTCGTACGGGTCAATACTAAAATAAATAAACAATTAAGAAGCTAATACTATAATAACATGTCATCAAACAAAAAATACTGGAAAAGTGTTGAAGAGCTAAATGAAAATAGCTCTATTGTTGAGACGTTAAGAAATAACGAATTTGTTGAGGCATTACCGACGAGCGACTTTTTAGGAAGTCAAGAAACGCTTGCTGCTTCTTCTACAACACGCCGTGATTTCTTAAAGTACGTTGGATTCAGCACTGCTGCAGCATCTCTAGTGGCTTGTGAAGGGCCGGTGATTAAGTCTATACCTTACGTGGTTCAGCCAGAACAAATTATTCCTGGAATTGCGGATTATTATGCAACGTCTATGTTTGATGGCTTTGACTTTGCAAATTTGCTTATTAAAACTCGTGAAGGTCGACCAATTAAAGTCGGTAATAATACAATAGAGGGTAGTCAATTTTCAGCTAACGCTCGAGTACATGCTTCCATATTAGCTTTATATGATAGTATGCGATTAAAAGAACCTAAAATGCAGGGTAAATCTGCAAGCTGGGATGCTGTTAATTCAAAAGTGAAAGAAAGTTTGGCCGCTGCAAAACAGCAACAAAAGCAAGTTGTTGTTTTAACAAATACGCTTGCAAGTCCTTCTACAGAAAAGCTAATCGCTGAATTTATTGCGCAAAATCCAACTGCTAAGCATGTTGTTTATGATGCTGTTTCGTCCTCTGCTGCACTCGATGCCTTCGAGATGACTTATGGCGAAAGAGGTTTAGTTGATTATGATTTTTCAAAAGCTGAAACTATTGTGAGTATCGGAGCTGATTTCTTAGGAGATTGGCAAGGCGGAAACTACGATGCTGGCTATGCAAAGGGGCGTGTACCAAAAAATGGTAAAATGTCTAAGCACTTTCAGTTTGAAGCAAACATGACCTTAAGCGGTGCTGCTGCAGATAAGCGTATTCCTATGAATTCCGTACAGCAAAAAGCTACATTAGTTCATATATATAATGTTGTTACAGGTAATTCGGTTGCAACTAACCTAGATAAAAAATTTGAAGCGGAAGTTCATAAAGCTGCTCAGCAATTAAAAGCTTCAGGAGCCAAAGGTCTTCTTGTTTCTGGTATTGAAGACAAAAATGCTCAGTTATTAGTCTTAGCAATAAATAGTGCTTTGGCGAGTGAATCTTTTATCGGATCTCGAATTCGTCAAATTAGAAAAGGTTCAGCCGAAGCAATGAATAAATTTTTAGCTGATTTAGACGCTGGTGCTGTTCATACAGTTATCATGAGTGGTGTAAATCCAGCCTACTCTTTACCTAGCGCTGCGGCTTTCGTACAAGGTTTAAAGAAAACTAATCTTTCAGTGACTATTTCACTCAAAGAAGATGAGACCGCTTTGGCTTCAACTATTGCTTTAGGAACAACCCATTATTTAGAGTCGTGGAATGATTTAGCGCTTACAAAAGGTTCTTATGCTATTACACAGCCTACAATTAATCCTTTATTCAAGCAAACTAAACAGTTTCAAGATATATTGCTAGATTGGACGGGTAATACTGTGTCATATTATGATTATCTAAAATCTAATGCATCAGTTGTTGCTGCTGGTACAAGTTGGAATAAATTAGTACATGACGGCGTAATTAGTAACGGAGTTGGAACTATTTCTGTTGCCTCAGTTGATGGAAATGCTGCTGCAAGTGCCGTAGCAAAAAATCAAAATAAAGGCGGTTTAGAACTTCACTTATATACCAAAACAGGTTTGGGTGATGGTCAGCAGGCTAATAATCCTTGGTTACAAGAATTCCCTGATCCTATTACAAGAGTTTCTTGGGACAATTATGTTACAATTTCTAAAGCTGATGCAGATGAAAACAAGCTTGTCAACGAAAATGTTGCTAATGGTGGATTAAACGGAAGTTATGTAACCCTTACGGTTGATGGCGTTAAATTAGAAAATGTCCCGGTTATTATTCAACCAGGTCAGGCAGTTGGGACAATAGGTTTGGCTTTAGGCTACGGTAAAAAAGCTGCTTTAAAACAAGAAATGCACGTTGGTGTGAATGCTTACACGTTATATAAAAATTTTAATAATGTTCAATCTGTTTCTATTGAAAAAGTAGCGGGCGAACATGAATTTGCTTGTGTACAGTTACAAAAAACCTTGATGGGTCGTGGAGATATTATCAAGGAAACAACGTTAGAGATTTTCAATACAAAAGATGCAAAAGAGTGGAACATCCAACCTATGGTTTCTTTAGATCACAATCCAGTTAAAGCTGTTGAAGTTGATTTATGGACCTCTTTTGACCGTTCTGTAGGACATCATTTCAATTTATCCATAGATTTAAATGCTTGTACAGGTTGTGGTGCATGTGTAATAGCTTGTCATGCAGAAAACAATGTGCCTGTTGTTGGAAAATCAGAGGTAAGAAGAAGCCGAGATATGCATTGGTTGCGTATTGACAGATATTATTCTTCACAAGATTCTTTCGCAGGAGATGACATGGCAAAAGAAGAATTTGACGGGTTGGGTCTTGGAAATTATATGTTTGGCGACCGTAAAGGAAAGGGTTCTCTCTCAGGATTTGATCGTTTAGAACGCGCTTCTGAAAATCCACAAGTAGCATTTCAACCGGTAATGTGTCAACATTGTAATCACGCTCCTTGCGAAACTGTTTGTCCAGTAGCTGCTACAACACACAGTCGTCAAGGTCAAAATCACATGGCATACAACAGATGTGTAGGAACTAGATATTGTGCAAATAACTGTCCTTATAAAGTGCGTCGTTTTAATTGGTTCTTGTATAACAAAAACAGTGAATTTGATTATCACATGAATGACGATTTAGGGCGTATGGTTATCAATCCTGATGTGAATGTTCGTTCACGTGGAGTTATGGAGAAGTGCTCAATGTGTATTCAAATGACACAATCTACTATTTTGGCTGCAAAACGTGAAGGCCGTCCAATCAAAGATGGTGAATTCCAAACGGCTTGTTCGTCTGCTTGTTCTACGGGTGCAATGGTTTTCGGCGATGTGAATGATAAAGAAAGTAAAGTCGCTAAGTTACTAGAAGATGATAGAATGTATCACTTACTAGAACATGTTGGAACTAAACCTAACGTTCAGTATCACGTTAAAGTTAGAAATATCTAAAAATTTTAATTAATCAGTAACAATATAAAGGATTATGTCGTCTCACTACGAAGCTCCAATTAGAAAACCTTTGGTTATAGGTGATAAGTCTTATCACGATATAACAGTAGATGTAGCTGCACCTGTTGAAGGTAGAGCAAACAAGCAATGGTGGATTGTATTTTCAATCGCATTAGCAGCCTTTCTTTGGGGTCTAGGTTGTATAACTTATACTATTTCCACAGGTATTGGAACTTGGGGGCTAAACAAAACTATTGGATGGGCTTGGGATATCACTAACTTCGTTTGGTGGGTAGGTATTGGTCACGCTGGTACCCTTATTTCGGCTGTACTTTTATTATTCCGTCAAAAATGGAGAATGGCAATCAACCGATCGGCAGAAGCTATGACTATCTTTTCTGTAGTGCAGGCAGGTTTATTTCCAATCATTCACATGGGGCGTCCTTGGTTAGCCTATTGGGTTTTACCTATACCAAACCAATTTGGTTCGCTATGGGTTAACTTTAACTCTCCTTTATTATGGGACGTATTTGCAATCTCAACGTATTTGTCAGTATCATTGGTTTTCTGGTGGACGGGCTTATTACCTGACTTTGCGATGTTAAGAGATCGTGCAATTACCCCTTTTAATAAAAGAGTCTATTCTATTCTTAGTTTCGGATGGAGTGGAAGAGCTAAAGATTGGCAACGCTTTGAAGAAGTTTCTTTGGTTTTAGCAGGACTAGCCACTCCTTTGGTACTGTCTGTACATACCATTGTATCTTTTGACTTTGCTACATCAGTTATACCGGGTTGGCATACTACAATTTTCCCTCCTTATTTCGTTGCTGGTGCGGTTTTCTCTGGTTTTGCAATGGTGAATACTTTGCTTATCATCATGAGAAAGGTTTCAAATCTTGAGGCTTACATTACATTGCAACACATCGAGTTGATGAACATAGTAATTATGATTACAGGTTCTATAGTGGGTGTTGCTTATATTACGGAGCTTTTTGTGGCTTGGTACTCTGGTGTAGAATATGAGCAATATGCATTCTTGAATAGAGCTACTGGTCCTTATGCTTGGGCTTATTGGTCTATGATGATTTGTAACGTGTTTTCTCCGCAGTTTATGTGGTTTAAAAAATTGAGAACAAGCATTATGTTTTCATTTGTTATCTCTATCGTTGTAAACATCGGGATGTGGTTTGAGCGTTTCGTAATTATTGTAACCTCATTACACAGAGATTACCTCCCATCCGCGTGGACTATGTTTTCACCAACTTTCGTCGACATCGGAATTTTCATCGGAACTATAGGATTTTTCTTCGTATTGTTTTTATTATATGCTCGTACATTCCCTGTTATTGCGCAGGCTGAGGTGAAAACTATTTTGAAATCTTCCGGAGAGAATTATAAAAAAGCTAGAGAAAATAATAAACAAGAACACCACCATGAGTAGTAATAAAGTTATACACGCTATTTACAATGATGATGATGTATTGATGGATGCCGTAAAAAAGACTCGTGCAGCTCATCATCATATTGAAGAGATTTTTACTCCCTTTCCAGTACACGGTTTAGACAAGGCAATGGGACTAGCACCTACTAGATTAGCGATATGTGCGTTTATATATGGTTTGATTGGACTGTCGTTTGCTACTTGGATGATGAATAATATTATGATTGTTGATTGGCCAATGGATATAGGTGGTAAGCCAAGTTTCAGTTATATTGAAAATATGCCCGCTTTCGTTCCAGTAATGTTCGAAATGACAGTTTTCTTTGCAGCTCACCTAATGGTTATTACATTTTACATGAGAAGTAAATTGTGGCCTTTTAAAAATGCTGAAAATCCAGATGTTAGAACAACAGATGATCATTTTTTAATGGAAGTTTCTGTTAGTGGTAACGAACAAGAATTAGTAACCTTTTTTCAAAATACTGGTGCTGTTGAAGTGAAAGTAGTTGAAAAACATTAAATCAAACATGAAAAGTTTATATAAAATAGTCACTGTTTTTGGTTTGTCCGTACTTGTTCTATCTTGTGGCGATTCAAACACTCCCGCTTCCCAGTATTTTCCTAATATGTTTCAGTCTGTAGGATACGAAACTTATTCTGAGTCTAATGCTTTTGCAAACGGACAAGAAGCTCAAAATGTGCCTGCCGGAGCTGTCAAAAGAGGTTTTGAACCTTATGATTATCCTAATACAAATGAAGGATATGCTGCAGCTAAAGCCAATTTAAAGTCTCCTTTAGATTCTTTAGCTTATGATGATAAAAAAGCTAAGGAATTGTATGATATTTATTGTGCAATTTGTCATGGCGAAAATGGTAATGGTCAAGGTAATCTTGTAAAAAGAGAAAAAATTCTTGGTGTTCCTAGCTATGCCGACAGGGAAATTACTGAAGGTAGCATCTATCATGTTTTAACTTATGGTTTAAACTCTATGGGCGCGTACTCTAATCAGTTAACGCAAAAGGAACGTTGGATGGTTTCGGCTTACGTATTAAAATTAAAAAGCGAATTATAATTGTATAACACTGATATCAAAGACATGTACACATTTTCTAGCAAATTAAAAACGTTCGCTTTTGTTCTGATGGTTTTAGGAATCATTGGGATTGCTTATGGTTTTTATATGGCACCAAAGACTACTGCTGATGTTGAAGCGATTCTTGCAAAAGAAGCAGCAGAACATCACGGAGGACACGGTGAAAAGCAAGGTCACGGCGCTTCTAATGATGCTCATTCTGATCATAGTTCCGAAATGACCACACCTTCATCTAGCACCGTTGTAGATACTGTAAAAAGTTCTGATACTATATCGAATAACAATGCTGTAAGCGATACTATTGTAAAGGATTCAGTTTCAGCAGCTGTATCCGTTGTCAAGAAAGACATTAAACATAATGGCAATCATGAAGCTCATGCTGATCATTCAAAACATGTAGAGCATGTGAAGCATCAACTGCAAAATAAGCCTTGGGCCGCATTATATGTTGCCTGTTTATTTATGATGTTGATAGCTCTTGGTGCTCTAGCTTTTTATGCTATTCAGCAAGTTGCACAATCGGGTTGGTCTCCTGTGCTTTTCCGTGTGATGCAGGGTATTACTTCTTACCTTCCTGTTGGTGCAGTTTTCTTTTTTGTTCTGTTAGTGTTAACTGGTTTACATCTGAATCATTTATTTGTTTGGATGGCAGAAGGCGTTGGTGTAGTAGGTCACGAGAATTATGACTATTTAGTTGCCAATAAATTGGGCTATTTGAATGTTCCGTTCTGGTTAATAAGAGCCGCTATATTTTTAACAGGTTGGTGCTTGTACCAATATTTTTCTCGTAAAAATTGTTTATTGCAAGACGAAGCAAACGATAATACATATTACAAGAAAAATTTCAAAATGTCAGCTGCGTTTTTAGTTTTCTTTATTGTTTCTGAATCAATAATGTCCTGGGATTGGATTATGTCTGTAGATCCGCATTGGTATAGTACCTTATTCGGTTGGTATGTTTTTGCAAGTTTCTTTGTTAGCGGAATTACCATGATTGCTTTAGTGACTTTGTATCTAAAATCACGCGGATTCTTAGAATATGTTAATAATAGTCACATACATGATTTAGCTAAATTTATGTTTGGTATAAGTGTATTTTGGACTTATCTATGGTTTTCTCAATTTATGTTGATTTGGTATTCAAATATTCCTGAAGAGGTAACTTATTTTATCACACGAATTGAGGATTATAATTTGCCTTTCTTTGGAATGATTGTGATGAATTTCATTTTTCCGGTATTAATACTTATAAACACTGATTTTAAGCGTTTGACTTGGATAATTGTGATGGCTGGTATCGTTATTTTACTAGGGCATTATGTTGATTTCTTCGTGATGATTATGCCTGCAACAGTAGGAGATAGATGGTTCATTGGTGTGCCAGAAATAGGTTCTCTTCTTTTCTTTGCAGGGTTGTTTATTTACGTTGTATTTACAGCACTTACCAAGGCGCCTCTTGTGCCTAAGAGAAATCCATTTATTGAGGAAAGTAAACATTTTCATTATTAATATTTAAATAAAAACAGATGACAAGTTTGTTGGTAATAATAGTTTTAGTCCTCCTTTCGATTGCACTTTGGCAGTTGACTAAAATATTTCATTTGACGCAAGTTGGTAAAGAAGTTAATTCCTCTCAAACTGCTAGTGAAAAAGATAATAAAGTTCAAGGATATCTTATGTTTGGCTTTCTTGCCTTCATTTACATTGGTATGATTTATGGTCTAATTGTATGGGGTCCGTTAGTTCTGGACAACCCGGCTTCTGAGCATGGAACCGATGTTGATTTATTAATGGATATAACTTGGTTGCTCATTTTTATTGTGCAGTTTATCACACAGTTTCTGTTGCATTATTTCGCTTTCAAGTACAGAGGTACTAAAGATTCGAAGGCTTTATACTTCGCTGATAATAACAAGCTGGAATTAATTTGGAGTACTATTCCTGCTGTAGTATTGGCTGGTCTAATTTTATACGGTCTTTATTCTTGGACAAATATTATGTTTGTTAATGAACAAGAAGAAGAAGTTATTGTTGTTGAATTATATGCGAAACAATTTGGATGGGAAGCTCGTTACGCTGGTGATGATAATGTGCTTGGTAAAGCAAATGTGCGTTACATAGCTGGTGTAAATACTGTTGGTGTTGACATGGGAGATCCAAATGCGCAAGATGATAAAATGGCTACCGAATTATATATTCCAAAGGGTAAGAAAATTTTATTTAAAATGCGTTCGCAGGATGTTTTACATTCAGCATACATGCCACACTTCAGAGCACAAATGAATTGTGTTCCAGGGATGGTTACTCAATTTGCTTTTACTCCTACACTAACAACTGAAGAGTACAGAGCTATTCCTAAAATTTCTGAGAAAGTGGCACACATTAATAAATTACGTAATGATAAAAGTAATGCTTTAATAGCCAAAGGTGAAGTAGGTCTCGATCCTTATGAATTTGATTTCTTGCTTTTATGTAATAAAATTTGTGGTGCTTCACATTACAATATGCAGATGAAAATCACTGTGGTGTCACCTGCTGATTACAAAGCTTGGTTGGCTGGAAAACCGACTATGAAAGAGCAAATGGCGGCAGCTGAGGCTCCTGCAGAACCTGAAACAGCGCCTGTAAAGTCTCAAGACTCAACTACTACTAAAGCCGCCGAGGTTGCATTATTAAATTAAGATACTATTTCGTTTTTTTCTTATAAAATAAAATTAAAGTTATAAAATATGTCAGCAGAAGAACATAATAACGGACACGAACACGAACACCACCACAAAGATACCTTTATCACTAAGTATATCTTTAGCATCGATCATAAGATGATTGCTAAGCAATACTTGATTACGGGTATTATAATGGGTATAATCGGTGTCGGAATGTCAATGCTTTTTAGGTTACAATTAGCATGGCCTGAAGAGTCTTTTGGTGTTTTTAAATTTTTCTTAGGTGAAAAATTCGCTCCCGGTGGAGTGATGAGAAATGATACGTACCTCGCATTAGTAACTATTCATGGTACCATCATGGTTTTCTTTGTTTTAACCGCTGGTTTAAGTGGAACTTTTAGTAACTTATTGATTCCCCTTCAAATTGGCGCTAGAGATATGGCCTCTGGTTTCATGAACATGATCTCATATTGGTTATTTTTCCTTTCGTCTGTAATCATGATCAGTTCACTTTTTGTTGAATCTGGACCTGCATCCTCAGGATGGACTATTTATCCTCCACTTTCTGCGTTACCTCAAGCTATTCCTGGTTCTGGAACAGGTATGACACTGTGGTTAGTATCTATGGCAATATTCATTGCATCCTCTCTTATGGGTTCGTTGAATTATGTTGTTACAGTGCTTAACCTTAGAACAAAGGGGATGTCGATGACGAGAATGCCTTTAACTATTTGGACGTTCTTTGTAACAGCTATCATCGGAATTGTATCCTTTCCTGTACTTTTATCAGCAGCTCTTTTGTTAATTATGGACAGAAGTTTTGGAACTTCTTTCTTCCTTTCTGATATCTATATTGCTGGTGAAGTACTACATTACCAAGGAGGTTCTCCTGTATTGTTTGAGCATTTATTCTGGTTTTTAGGGCACCCCGAAGTTTATATCGTTATTCTTCCAGCGATGGGAATTGTTTCTGAAGTCCTTGCTACAAATTCTCGTAAACCAATTTTTGGTTATCGTGCAATGATTGTATCGGTTTTAGCAATTGCATTTCTTTCTACAATCGTTTGGGGTCACCACATGTTCGTATCGGGAATGAATCCATTTTTGGGTTCTGTATTTACCTTTACTACTTTATTGATTGCTATTCCATCTGCTGTAAAAGCCTTTAACTGGATTACAACTATTTGGAAAGGAAATTTACAATTAAATCCTGCCATGTTGTTTTCAATCGGTATGGTTTCTACTTTTATTTCTGGTGGTCTGACCGGAATTATCCTTGGAGATTCAACGTTAGATATTAATGTACACGATACCTATTTCGTAATCGCACACTTCCACTTGGTAATGGGTATCTCGGCATTGTACGGTATGTTTGCTGGTATTTACCATTGGTTTCCAAAGATGTTTGGTCGTATGATGAATAAAAATTTAGGATATGTTCATTTTTGGGCTACAGCTATTTCTGCTTATGGCGTATTTTTCCCAATGCACTTTATCGGATTAGCAGGTTTACCTAGAAGATACTATACAAATACTAACTTCCCATTGTTCGACGATTTGCAGAATGTAAATGTGCTGATAACTGTTTTCGCTTTAATCGGAGGTGGTTTTACCTTAGTATTCTTGTACAACTTTTTTGTAAGCATATTTTACGGAGAAAAAGCAAGTCAAAATCCTTGGAATTCAACAACCTTAGAATGGACAACGCCTGTTGAGCACCTTCATGGCAACTGGCCTGGCGAAATTCCTGAAGTACACCGTTGGCCTTATGATTACAGTAAGCCAGGATGGGACGTAGATTTTGTTCCGCAAAATGTGCCAATGAAACCTGGCGAAGAAGTCCTCAATCACTAATTGATAGTAATCCTTTATACAAAACCTGCTTCGGCAGGTTTTTTTATGTGTGTATTTTATTGCTATACTAAAATTCTGTACCTATTTTTTTTGTGCAATAGCTAAAAAGTACTAAGTAGTTAACGCACGTAATTATCTTCTTCTCAAATCAATCTCTTTTTCTATCTTTGTTGTATGAATGAAAACTTAAACCCAACCAATAGCGGATTCAATCCCGAAGAACTTGACTTAGAGCGAAAGCTTAGGCCACTTTCATTTGACGATTTTGCCGGGCAAGATCAGATTTTGGATAACCTCAAAGTTTTTGTAAAAGCGGCTAATTTAAGAAACGAAGCGCTCGACCACTCTCTTTTTCACGGTCCTCCGGGATTGGGTAAAACAACTTTGGCTAATATTTTGGCCAACGAATTAGGTGTTGGAATCAAAATTACATCGGGTCCTGTGTTGGATAAACCTGGAGATTTAGCTGGCTTGCTCACCAATCTTGAAGAAAGAGACGTGCTTTTTATCGACGAAATTCACCGGTTGAGCCCCATCGTCGAAGAATATTTATATTCGGCCATGGAAGATTTTAAAATCGACATCATGATTGAATCGGGTCCTAATGCACGAACCGTTCAAATCAACCTCAATCCGTTCACGCTTGTCGGTGCCACCACGCGTTCCGGACTCTTAACGGCGCCAATGCGAGCTCGTTTTGGTATCCAAAGTCGACTACAGTATTATAATAAAGAATTACTGACCACCATTGTGGAGCGAAGTTCTGCCATCTTAAAAGTGCCAATTTCTTACGAAGCAGCGCTCGAAATTGCAGGTCGAAGTCGCGGAACTCCCCGAATTGCAAACGCTCTTTTAAGACGCGTGCGCGATTTTGCACAAATTAAAGGAAACGGCTCCATCGATATCGAAATTGCTAGGTTTTCGCTAAAAGCGCTAAATGTTGACGCACACGGCTTAGATGAGATGGATAACAAGATTTTAAATACCATCATCGATAAGTTCAAAGGCGGTCCTGTCGGACTTTCCACTTTGGCTACAGCCGTATCAGAAAGTAGCGAAACCATCGAAGAGGTCTACGAACCTTTTCTTATCCAAGAGGGTTTTATCATGAGAACCCCGCGTGGTCGAGAAGTTACCGAGAAAGCATACACCCATTTAGGAAAATTAAATACACGAATTCAAGGTGGACTTTTCTAGGAGCTATTCCGGCTTTTCATTACAAGTCCTCGTCCATAATGCTATTTTTCCAAGCTCAAAAAGGAGCTTCTAGGGTCGCTCTTTTTGGGCAGGAAAAAATTAGCATTATGGCCTCCGGGCTTTCCATTTCAATCCGGGCTATTACGCAAACAACGCATGAAATCACATTTTAAAAACACCCAATTTATCAAATCCGAAGCCAAACGACTTGGCTTTCTGTCTTGTGGTATTTCTAAAGCAGGTTTTTTAGAAGAAGAAGCGCCTCGATTAGAAGCGTATTTGAATAAAAATTACCAAGGTCAAATGCACTACCTGGAAAATAATTTTGACAAGCGACTCAACCCTACCTTGCTTGTAGAAGGCGCCAAAAGTGTTATCTCAGTGTTGTTAAATTATTTTCCAGAGCAAACACAAACAAAGGATACCTTTAAAATTTCAAAATACGCCTACGGAAAAGACTATCATTTTGTAATCAAAGAAAAACTCAAAGAACTTTTACATAGTATTCAAACAGAAATAGGAGCGGTTTCAGGTCGCGCTTTTGTCGATTCAGCTCCCGTTTTAGATAAAGCTTGGGCTGCCAAAAGTGGCCTCGGATGGATGGGAAAAAGCAGCAATCTCCTCACACAAAAAGTAGGTTCTTTTTACTTTATCGCAGAACTCATCGTTGATTTAGAACTTGATTATGACAATCCCGTAACTGATCATTGTGGCAGTTGTACAGCCTGTATCGATACCTGTCCGACGGAGGCTATCGTGGCTCCGTATGTGGTTGACGGGAGTAAGTGCATTTCATATTTTACCATTGAACTAAAAGATAACCTCCCGTCAGAAATGAAAGGCAAGTTCGACGACTGGATTTTTGGCTGTGATGTGTGCCAAGACGTCTGTCCGTGGAATCGATTTTCTAAGCCGCATCGCGAACCACTTTTTAACCCACATCCAGATTTATTATCCCTGACCAAAAAAGATTGGGTAGAAATTACCTCCGATACCTTCGCTAAAGTATTCCAACATTCAGCAGTGAAAAGAACTAAGTTCGAAGGACTAAAACGAAATATCAATTTTGTCATCAAATGAAGTTTTTTAGAGTCCGCATTGTTAAAAAATCGTGGCTTCAAGATGAGAATTAGAGATCACTTTTGACTTAAATGTTCTAAACAAGTAATACGAAGTAAACTATGTGAAACTTAGTCTATATAGTGTTACTGCTTAATTTGTACCACAAAAGCCATAGTTTGGTAGATTCGAGAGTACAAAAGCTACAAGCTGTTTCAATACCCAATTAATATAGATCGAACTCAGGTTAAAAATACAAACTAACTTGAAATAAACTTTAAACTTTAATGCGACAGTTCGTTCAAAAACTGTCTGCCGTAATATTTTAGAATTAGTACTTTTTCAAACTTTTTTTTTGATTTTTCCATATTTCATAAGTAAAACAAATCTTTTTGTTTATTACAAGATAATAATTGTTATGCGTCATGAACAACGTCAAAAGTATATGTCCTAATTAAAAGTTAAACTATTTTAATTTAAAAGTATTGCTATTATATTTGTAAAGCTAAACAATCATATTTATTGAATGTACAGCTTAGTTAGAATCCGGACGTGCCGAACACCGATTTAAAAAGTAGGCATTATAAAACAACTTAATCATGAACAAGAATTTGATTTTAGGTTTATTTCTATGCAGTGGAGTACTCATTTCGTGTAACGAAGTCAAAGAAAAAGCGCAAGAAGAGGCGGGGAAGGTAGTTTCTCAAGCCAACCAAGATGTTCAAAAAGTAATTGACGAACTTGGATTAGTCTATGTCGAAGAAGGAGCACAGACTATCATTACTTATGAAGAAGTCAACGCTGCTCAACAAGCTTGGTGTGACGCCTTGGTCCAAATAGGTAAACTTAAGGAAGAGGGAGGAGATTATAGAGCTTACGCCGAAAAAGTACTTTCTGAAGCCTACAATTATGATTACGGAAAGGTGTTTTTTAAACCTACATTAGCTTTCGGCGACCAAACATTCCGAAATGATAAGAAAGGTGCTTTGGCCTACTTTGTAGGCGGTGATCCAGATTATCCAAATGATAAAGGTTTTGCCTTAAATCCGTGGGTAAAAGCTAGGTTTGACAACGCTGGTGAGAAGAATGAGGGTATTCAAATTTATGGGTCGGTAGCCATTACCATGGGAAATGTGTATGTAACAGACAAACAAGGTAATGAAGTTAAAGTGGATAAAACGTGGGTTTTCAGAAAAGATAAAGAAGGTAAACTGCGAATTATCGTGCATAAATCGGCACTTCCATTTTCGCCTGCTACAAAGTAAGTTAGTAAAGGGTTGGGTTAAAGCTCAGCCCTTTTTTAATAAAATTTAGCACACTTTTTTAATCTTTGATTTATCTAAACAACTTTACAAACGAATTACAGAAATACTTTCACCAGAATTGATTTCCAAAATAGACCCTTTATTAGATAAGAACTCAAAAGCCTTACACCTATGGATTAATTGTGATAAAAAATGGTATCGCTTATAAGACCTAATTTCTAACTTACATTTAATCGTTTTTGTGCTTTAAATAGTTGTAAATTCTGTAGTGAGTTGACTACTATTATTATTTTGGCATGTTATTCCATTGTTTTTATAGAAAAGGTATATGGTTTATATTTTACATTTGGAATTACAATATTTTAGGTTAGATTTTATAGTTGCGAATTACTCCTTTTTTGAAAAAAAGTACAAAGCACCTCGAAAGCCTTATTCCTGCTGAGCAATATTTTTCTCAATTTTTCCGTCTTTTACAATCACTAAAAATTTTTCTTTGGGTTGGTTAATTAATTCTATTTTCTCGAGCGGATTTCCATCTACTAAAATCATGTCGGCCAAAGCGCCTTGTTTAAGGATTCCAATTTCTCCTGCATAAGGACTTCTTTTGCCAGAAAGACTTAATAATTGACCGTTTTCGTAAGTAGCCATTTTTAAAATTTCAAAAGGACTAAACCATTTATTGAGCTTTAACAGATAAAAGTTTTGTTCTTCATTAAGCCAGGGTTCGAATAAAAAATCGGTCCCCCATGCGAGTTTAAGTTTCATTTTTTTAGCCATCGGCCAAAGCATTTGTTGTCCTTCAATTACGGGTTTCCGTTTTTCTCTACGCAAGGAATCCATATCAGGTGTATCTTCAACGAGGTATTGCGTGCTAAGCCAAATTTTATTTTTTTTAATCATTTTTAAAGTTGCTTTGTCTAACAATTGTCCGTGTTCGATACATTTTACGCCAGCTTTTATAGCTCGTTGTATGGCTCTTGGCGTGTAGGCATGCACTGTAACGTATGTGCCCCAATCTTCGGCGCTTTCTACGGCAGCTTTCATTTCGTCAAAAGTATATTGTGTCACATCAACTGGATCGTAAGCAGATGATGTACCGCCTCCAGCCATAATTTTTATTTGACTTGCACCTGAGCGTAAATTTTCGCGAACTGCGGTTAAAACTTCGTCTCTGCCATCAGCAATAAAGGAGGCTCCAAAATGTTCGGCTCGAGAAATAGGACCAAAAAAACGTCGAGAGCGTTCCTCGGGAGTGCGTAAATCGCCGTGGCCGGAGGTTTGACTTATCATAGCACCCGAAGGCCAAATACGAGGTCCTCTCGCTGTACCTTTGTCAATGGCTATTTTTAAAGGAAAAACCGGGCCTCCAACGTCTCGAACGGAGGTAAAACCTCGAAGTAACATTTTTTCGGATGCGGGAACTATTTTTGCAAAAAGGCTCTCAAAATTAACATCAGGAGCCATCATGTCTTTCATGGTTAAGGCACCAAAAATCATGTGTACATGAACGTCTATCAGACCAGGAATGAGTGTTTTTCCGGTTCCGTTAATTACTACAGTGTTGGCCCTAACTTGCAAGGGAGTAGGCGATATGGCTGTAATTTTATTTCCAAGTATTAAAACATTTTGATTCGTTAGGAGGTTCGCATTTTTTCCATCAAAAACAGTTACGTTTTGAAACAGAATACTGCTTTCTTCTTGAGATTGAGCCGCACCACTAAAAAGTAGCGCTAATCCTATGGCTGTTAAAGTTTTTAGATTCTTGAAAGCGAGACGTGTAATTTTTAGCATATTTGAAGAGATTATTTTTAAAAATGAATTGTAGAATAAATTAATTTGAGGAGCGTAAAATAGCTTTTTTTTACCTTTTTAGTTTCCAAAAGTCAAAGCCCAAACCTAGTCCAACATAGGGTTTGCGATTGTAATTCCAGTCGTCGGTATTTTTGGTTAACCCAATATCCCAACCGTAGAATCCTAAAATTTTAAACCCTCGAATATTAAATCCGATACCAGGTGTAACAAAGAATAATAAGCCTTCTTCGGTATCATTATAATTAGCTCCCGATAATTTAGTAGAGCCGTTATCTAGTGTTACACGACCTAAACCAAACCCTAAACCCGCCGAAAAGCCGTATGAAGTGCGTTTGATTTCCATTCGTCGGTTTTTAAAAACTTCCCAATCGTGGCTTAAACTAACTACTGTTCCTAGTTTGAGTTCGCTAGTTACCTGACTTTTTAAACCATTTATAGCTGGACGGATGGTAAAAGGTATTGTAATGGCACTCCAATTGATATGAAGTCTAGTTAAAGTCGTTTCTTCGTTTACGGGCAGTTTTATGTATGCCGTTTGATTTAAAAGAGAGTCAGTAGTTGCGGTAAAATCTACAGGGCTAAAAAAAATTTTATCTGGTGTTTGGTCGGTATGTTTTAAATTTTCGATTTTCCAGTTGGTAATCACCTTGACAGCACTGTCTTTGGGTACATTGATGGTAGTATCTCTCTCTAGTGTTCGTTGTATAACATATCCTGCCTTTGTTTCGGTTAGGGTCCAACCTGCTTTTAAAATTTCTTTTTTAATACCCAAAGGATAAAATACCTTATTTGGGTTGAGCCATTTATGGTGGAGGGTGTATACATTAATAATTTTTGATTTTTGTTGGCTATAAACGGAATTAGAAAATCCAATCAAAAACAGAACGATGAAGCCGATTGTTATCTTATAATTCTTTTGGTAGGTAGATGGTGAAAAACAGTTTCGAAAAAACAGCATATCATTTGGGATGTTTGAAGCTTATCTTGAATTCTTCTTTTGAAGGTAATCAAAACTAATTAAAATTTTTCGAGAATTCAAATTATTTTTATGTGTGTTTTTCTCAGACGTCTTGAAGTTTGATTGAAAAATATTTTTAAACAATGACTCCGTAGTGTAATATAATTAAAATACTATTTGTTTGTGGTCTCCTAGTAAGTTTGATTTATGAAATTTTAAAAATGATGTTCAAATTGATTTTTTAGAGACTGTCAAATTTTATTTACGGAGCGGTAACTCTAAAATTTTACGCATTCACTAGTAGTGACTTTAAAAAAAGTTTCAAAATTTCCTATTATTTTGATAGCAATACTTTTATCTTTGTGGTTATGTAAATAAATGATTATGCCCAATTTACTCACGAACTTCAGAATTACCATCAGCGAAAAATTATATATCAAAGATCCCGAAACAACTGTTTTAGGAAAAAAAATTATCAAGCACGGCATCATTTTAATTGACCAAATAGGATATGAAGCCTTTACGTTCAAGAAACTAGGAGCGTTAATCAAATCTAACGAAAGCTCGATATATCGTTATTTCGAAAGTAAACATAAATTTTTATTATACCTTTCTACATGGTACTGGTCTTGGACAGAATACAATTTAGTAGTATCCACCACAAGTGTGGCCGACCCTTTGCAAAAGCTCCTGAAAGCCATCGACTTAGTAACCAAAATTGTGCAAGATGACCCGAAAACCCCACATATTGATGAGTCAATCCTGAGTCGAATTATCGTTTCGGAGTTTAACAAAACGCTCTTTACCAAAGATGTGGATAAAGAAAATCAAGAAGGATTTTTTATGGTGTATTTGCGTATCATTCAACGAATTATCGAAATGATTGAGCAAGTAAATCCCACTTATCCGCATGCTAAAACATTGGCTTCAAGCATTGTTAACGGTAATCTGCATCAAAATTATCTCAAAGACCACTTTACAACCATTACAAGCGTATCAGAAAACGCTCCACTAACGGATTTTTATGCCGAAATTATCAAGAAAGTACTGGTTTAAGCAGCCCTAAAAATTTGTTGATGCGTTTTTTGTACCCTTAATCATGCCGAATTACAACTTAACGGGATTTCCATTCAAAGCCTTTTTGCATGTTTGTAAGCAATACCATAATTTATAAATGCAAAACCTTTTTTAAAGTGGGCGGGTGGTAAAACACAGTTGAAAGGCAATATAGAAAATGTATTGCCAAAGAAATTTATTGCTGCTGAATTTACTTATATCGAACCATTTGTTGGCAGTGGTGCCATTTTATTTTGGATGTTAAATAACTTTCCGAAAATAGAAAAGGCAGTTGTTGAAGATAGCAATTCAGACTTAACAAACACTGATAAAGTTACGCACTTGGTTACAATTGGTAAGAGAAAAACTAAGGGATAATGGCACTATCTGGATAATTGGAACTTATCATAACATTTTCTCAATCGGGCAATTATTACAAGAATTAGATCTTAAAATCTTAAATGTAATTAATGGAAAAAGAACAATCCTCCACCTAATTTTTCATGTAGGTTTTTTACGCATTCAGCTGAATTGATTATTTGGGCTCTTAAAAAGAAAAGGCACCTCATTTCTAAAATTATGAGTTAATGAAGCAACTCAAAAGAAACAAGCAAATGAAAAATGTTTGGAAAATGCCTGCTATGGCTAAATGGGAAAAATCATGTGGTAAGCATCCAACCCAAAAACCGTTATCAGTATTAACCCGTATCATTTTGGCTTCAACTAAACTAGGGGCTTGGATTTTAGATCCATTCACCGGAAGTTCAACAACCGGAATAGCAGCTAATTTGGCTAACAGAAGATTTCTAGGCATAGACTTGGAAAGTGAGTTTCTAGAAATAAGTAAAAACAGAAAATTAGAAATTGAAGATGTAAAGATTGCTCATCAATATCTGCAAAAAATAAGTGGTTTTGAAACTAAAAATCAACTTCAAATGTATTTACAAGAAGAGCCGGACGAACCGTATTCTAAGGATTTAGAATTTTAACGGCCTTAACCTTCATCTGCATTTTTTTTATAAATGCAGAGCACAAGTCCGTTTTGACTCTTTTATCACTATTCTTCCAAAATCTTAACAAAACTAATCTGTTAAAAGTTTCTTATTTTCGTTCAGTCTTTTACCTTTGTAGATTGCAAAAGTAGAGTGTCATTACTTGCTATTCAGAACTGACTTTATACAAAAGCATAATCAACAACAGATGGAACGAAATATAAAGAGAAGAGAGGCATTGCTTTATCATGCCAAGCCAACCCCCGGAAAAATACAGGTAATTCCTACTAAAAAATACGCTACACAACGAGATTTATCCCTAGCTTATTCGCCTGGAGTAGCAGAGCCTTGCTTAGAAATTGTAAAAGATGTAAATAACGTTTATAAATATACCGCAAAAGGAAACCTTGTAGCAGTAATTACCAACGGAACAGCTGTTTTAGGTTTGGGAGACATTGGCCCCGAAGCCTCAAAACCTGTGATGGAAGGAAAAGCCTTGCTGTTTAAAATATTTGCCGACATTGATGTCTTTGATATCGAAATTGATTGCAAAGACATTGATAAATTTATAGAAACGGTAAAAAATATAGCGCCAACTTTTGGAGGCATCAACCTTGAAGACATCAAGGCGCCAGAATCATTCGAAATTGAGCGAAGATTGGTAGAGGAATTGAATATCCCGGTGATGCACGACGACCAACACGGAACGGCCATTATTTCTTCGGCAGCCTTGTTAAACGCCTTAGAACTAGCAGGAAAAAACATTCAAGACGTAAAAGTGGTTATTTCTGGAGCGGGTTCGGCAGCTTTGGCGTGTGCCAATTTATATGTGCTTCTCGGAGTAAAGGTGCAAAACATTATCATGTTTGATAAAGATGGCCTATTAACCAAAAGCCGTACCGATTTGTCCAGCTTGCAAATGAAATATGCTACCACTAGTCATTATGCCAACCTGCATGAAGCACTCAAAGGAGCCGATGTTTTTCTCGGACTTTCTGCTGGAAATATTTTAACGCCGGCCATGCTTTTAGAAATGGCTGCTGATCCTATTGTTTTTGCAATGGCCAATCCGGTGCCAGAAATAGATTACAATATAGCCATCGCCACAAGAAAAGACATCATCATGGCTACGGGTCGTTCAGACCATCCGAATCAGGTCAATAACGTGTTGGGTTTTCCATACATTTTTAGAGGAGCTTTGGATGTTAGGGCCACAAAAATTAATGAAGAAATGAAGATGGCTGCCGTTCGAGCATTGGCTTTATTGGCTAAAGAGTCAGTTCCAGAACAAGTAAATATTGCCTATGGCGAAACCAAACTGAATTTCGGTCGCGATTATATCATTCCAAAACCATTTGACCCTCGCTTGATAACAGTAGTAGCACCTGCCGTGGCAAAAGCCGCAATGGAATCGGGCGTGGCTACACATCCTATTCAAGATTGGGAACGCTATGAAACCGACTTGCTAGACCGATTGGGGTCTGATAATAAAATGGTTCGAATGTTAACCAATCGTGCTAAAAGCGACCCCAAGCGAATTGTTTTTGCCGAAGCCGATCATTTGGACGTTTTAAAAGCAGCACAAATTGTGATGGAAGAAGGCATTGGTCACCCAATTCTTTTAGGCGATAAAGAAGTAATTTTAGAATTAAAAGAAGAACTTGGTTTTGATGCCGACGTTCCGATTATAGACCCAAAAAAACCAGAAGAGGATACTCAACGTTTGCAATACGCAGAGGTGTATTGGAAAGCCAGAAGACGAAAAGGAATTTCATTATTTGATGCACAAAAATGGATGCGTGAACGAAATTATTTTGCCGCCATGATGGTCAATTCGGGAGATGCAGATGGTTTAGTAACAGGATATTCCAGAAGTTATCCATCGGTCATAAAGCCCATGATGCAATTAATTGATAAAGCGCCCGGAATTTCGCTCATTGCCACGGCAAATATGATGATGACCAACAGAGGACCGATGTTTCTATCAGATACCGCCATCAATCCAAATCCGTCAACCGAAGATTTAGCAAAAATTGCATTAATGACTGCCAAGACAGTGCGAATGTTTGGAATGGAGCCCGTAATGGCAATGGTTTCGTATTCGAACTTTGGGTCTTCTGAAAGTCCAAATGTAAATAAAGTCAGAGATGCAGTAGCTTTTTTACATAAAAACTATCCGGAGTTAATCGTAGATGGCGAAATTCAAGCTGATTTTGCTTTAAACCCAGAAATGATTCAAAAGAAATTTCCTTTCTCAAAAATTGCAGGAAAAAAAGTCAACACGTTGATATTTCCTAACTTAGAATCGGCCAATATTACCTATAAGTTGCTCAAAGAATTGTATAAAACCGACTCAATCGGTCCCATAATTTTAGGCATGGACAAGCCCGTTCATATTTTTCAATTAGGAGCTAGTGTCGAAGAAATGGTTAATATGGCGGCTGTAGCAGTGGTGGATGCTCAAGAAAAAGAAAAACGAAAGGCAAGCCCGGGCTCAGGGAGTTAAAAGGTTAATTGTTTGATTCTAGGTTTTTTAGTAGTAAAATTTTGTTACATTTGACAACAGCTTAACAAGTTATGATAGCACACATACAAGGAAAATTAGTCGAAAAAACGCCCACAGAAGTAGTAATAGATTGTGGTGGCGTGGGTTATCATATCAATATTTCGTTGCATACGTATGCATTGTTGCCCAAAACAGATTTTGTCAAATTATATACACATGTGCAAATTAAAGAAGATGCACACACGCTTTTTGGATTTGTAGAAAAAACAGAACGCGAAATTTTTAAAATGATGCTAACTGTTTCAGGAATTGGAGCCAGTATTGCACGAACAATGCTTTCTTCCTTAGAGCCTAAGCAAGTGATTCAAGCTATTGCTTCAGGAGATGTGGCCTCCATCCAATCGATTAAAGGCATTGGTGCTAAGACAGCCCAACGTGTCATTATAGAATTAAAAGATAAGGTGTTAAAGTTGTATGATTTGGAAGAAGTTTCATTAGTTCAAAACAATACAAATAAAGATGAAGCGTTATCTGCACTAGAGGTATTAGGCTTTATTAGAAAAAATGCCGAAAAGGTGGTTGAAAAAATAGCCCGAGAAAATCCCGACGCTTCGGTTGAATTTATTATAAAACAAGCTTTAAAAAATTTATAGTTTTTGAAAACATATTTTACCAAAAAGAGTAATTCAGTATTTAGAATTATAGTGCTGTCTTTGTTTTTGTGCACTAGTTTTAGTATGCAAGCCCAAGAAGACACAGAAGAAGATGAACCTGTAACCGATACCATCAAAGGATACAATACAGGAAAAATTATCATTGAAAATCCGCCTTCAATAGTATCAGCTTATACCTATGATCCAGTAAGTGATAGGTATATTTTTAATTCAAAAGTGGGCGAGTTTAATACTACGTATCCTGCTATCTTAACGCCTAAAGAATATGAAGCCTTGGTTTTAAAAGAGGCCATGCGAAAATATTTTCAAGACAAAGCAAATGCCATGGATGGCAAAAAGCCGGGTTCTGAAGAAGCAAAGAAAGATTTATTGCCCCGTTATTATGTCAATAATAGTATTTTCGAAACCATTTTTGGAAGCAATACAATAGATATTAAACCTACTGGATCTGCAGAAATGGATTTAGGAATGCGGCATACACGGCAGGACAATCCTTCTTTTTCGCCTAGAAATAGAGCCATCACCACATTCGATTTTGACCAAAGAATTAGTGTGAGTTTATTAGGAAAAGTAGGAACGCGCCTCAATGTAAATGTTAATTATGATACTGAATCTACCTTTGCGTTCCAAAACTTAATAAAACTAGAATTTAAACCAACAGAAGACGATATCCTACAAAATATCGAAGTGGGTAATGTGAGTTTGCCTCTTAATAGTTCGCTCATTCGTGGTGCTCAAAGTTTGTTTGGGGTCAAAACACAATTGCAATTTGGAAAAACAACAGTAACAGGTATTTTTTCTGAACAACGCTCACAAACCCGTTCCGTAACAGCACAAGGTGGTGGTACGCTCCAACAATTTGATTTGTTTGCTTTAGATTATGATGCGGATAGACACTTTTTCTTGTCGCAATATTTTAGAAACTTATACGATCGTTCTTTACGAAAATATCCCGTAATCGACAGCCGTGTTCAGATTACTCGATTAGAGGTTTGGGTTACCAATCGTCAAAACAGAGTAAGCACTACAGATAATAATTTACGAAATATCATCGCGCTTCAGGATTTAGGAGAGGCACAACTTTCTGGATTTAATGATAACCAAATTGTAAATTTAGGACCAGTAATTCCGGCAGGGTTTTTTGTAAACCCACCCAATTCTCCAGTCGATAATAGAAACAATAAGTTTAATCCCGCTTTAATCGGAGATGGCGGATTTTTAAACAGTACTATCCGTCAGATTGAAACCACAGGCAAAGCATCTTTTGATGTTCCGGGTGCGGATGTTTCTGAGGGTCAAGATTTTGCAAAACTCGAAAATGCACGAAAACTCGGAGAAAACGAATACACCTTTCATCCGCAGTTGGGTTACATCTCTTTACAACAGCGTTTGGCTAATGACGAGGTTTTGGCTGTGGCTTTTCAGTATACCATTGGTAGTGAGGTATATCAGGTAGGGGAGTTTGCCAATGGGGGTGTAGAATCTACATCAGTAACAGGCGATGAACCTCAAGATCAGGTTGTTTCGACCAATAGTTTAATTTTAAAAATGCTAAAGAGTAGTTTAACTACTGTTACAAATCCGCTTACAAATGTTACGCGACCCATTTGGAATTTGATGATGAAAAACATTTATCAAATTTCGCCAGGCGGACAATTGGAACAAGAAGATTTTAGATTTAACATTCTGTACAGCGATCCTTCGCCCCTAAATTACATCACACAAGCTACGGGCTCCATTACGCAACCGCCGCTTCCCTTGCCAGAAGATGTGGCCGAAACGCCACTGCTAAAAGTATTCAACGTAGATGCTTTAAATTTTACTAACGACCCAGAAAACAATCGTAAAGGAGATGGATTTTTTGATTTTATTCCAGGATTAACGGTTGATGCACAAAACGGTCGAATTATTTTTACCACCGTAGAGCCTTTTGGGTCGCATTTATTTAAAAAACTTCAAAATCCAGACTCCAGTATCGAAAATTATAATGATCCCACTACATACAACGCTAACCAAGCCAAATATGTGTTTCGAAAATTATACAGCGATTCTCAAGCACAAGCCTTGCAAGACAGTGAGAAAAATAAATTTCAACTTCGCGGAAGTTACAAATCCAGTGGCGGAGACGGCATATCCATAGGTGCGTTTAACGTTCCACAGGGTTCTGTTACCGTGAGTGCCGGCGGCAGAATTTTAATGGAAGGAACAGATTATATCGTAAACTATCAACGAGGCACGGTACAAATTTTAGATCCAGCATTGCAGGCTTCAAATACGCCTATCGATATCTCTCTGGAAAATAACGCGATATTCGGACAGCAAACCCGACGCTTTTTTGGGGTCAATGTGGAGCATAAATTTTCAGATAAATTTATTGTTGGAGGTAGCTTTTTAAGAATGTCTGAAAGACCTTTTACACAAAAATCAAGTTTCGGACAGGAGTCGGTTAACAATACCATTTTTGGAGTAAACACCAATTATGCAGCCGAAATTCCATTTTTAACACGAATGGTCAATAAGTTGCCCAACCTTGATACCGATGTTCCATCTAATTTATCGGTTCGTGGAGAAGTTGCTTTTTTGAGACCAGATGCGCCACAAGCTGATCGTTTTCAAGGAGAATCTACTATTTATGTCGACGATTTTGAAGGTTCGCAAACCACAATTGATATGCGATCAGCAACCGCTTGGAGCTTGTCTTCGGTGCCTTCTCGAAAAGGAAATTCAAACCCTGAATTTAATGGCGATTTTCAAGGCGTTATTGGCGGGGTTGAGCCTTTGCGATACGGTTTTAAAAGAGCAAAATTAGCGTGGTATACCGTTGACCCAATTTTTTACACCACACAACGTCCAGCCGGAATTACTGATGCCGACTTGGCGCTGAATAAAACACGTAGGATTTATCTCGACGAATTATTTCCTGTAACCGATGTGCCTGATGGTCAATCTACGGTAATCAATACCTTAGACTTGTCTTACTACCCGACACAACGTGGGCCCTACAATTTTAATCCCGCAGCCAATGGCAATCAACTGCCTAATCCTGAAGAAAATTTTGGAGGAATAATGCGGTCTATCAGTTCAACCAATTTTGAGCAAGGAAACGTCGAATACATTCAGTTTTGGATGCTCGATCCTTATATTAATAATGAAACTGAAATTTCTAACGGCGGAAAGTTATTTTTTAACTTGGGCGAAATTTCTGAAGATATCCTTAAAGACGGTCGAAAACAATACGAAAATGGTTTGCCCGAAGCAGGTTCGGTACAAAATACCACACCATCTGTGTGGGGTAGAGTGCCGTCTTCTCAGTCTTTGATTTATGCATTTGACACCAATAACGAGAACCGTGCTGTTCAAGACGTGGGTATAGATGGTATAAACGATGCAGCAGAAGCACTTTTGCCAGGGGCTGAAAATTTTGCAACGCTTCTGGATCCTGCGGCTGATAATTATGAATTTTATTTAGATGCTTCCGGAAATTTACTAGAGCGGTATTATAATTATAACGGATTAGAACGAAACTCACCTGTAGAAGTAACCAACACCAGTAGAGGAAATTCTACATTGCCCGATGCCGAAGATTTGAACCGCGATAACACTATGAACACTATTGATGCCTATTATCAATACAGTATTGATGTTTCGCCTACTGCTTTGCAAAACGTTGGACAAAATTATATAACAGATATTCGAAATGTTGAGAATGCCCGAATTCCAGGTGGTGCGGGTGCTTCAATTCCAGCCCGATGGATTCAGTTTAAGATTCCAATTCAAGATGTAACCGACGCTAATACCATTGGGCCGTTAGAAGATTTTAAATCCATTCGTTTCATGCGAATGTTTCTCACCGGATTTTCTAACGACATCACATTGCGTTTTGGAACCTTAGATTTAGTTCGTGGAGAGTGGCGTAGATATGTTAATTCTCCCGAAACCGGAAATCCATTACCGTCTCCAGACCCGACTACTTTGGATGTTTTGTCTGTAAATATTCAAGAAAATTCAAATAGAGTACCGATTCAATACCAAACGCCTCCTGGAGTAGTACGCGAACAATTGTATAACAATAACACTATTATCAACCAGAATGAGCAGTCTTTATCGCTTCGTGTATCTGGAGCAGCAGGATTGCCTCAAAATGAATCACGTGCTATTTTTAAAAATGTCAGTGTAGATATGCGTCAGTTTAAAAGACTCAGAATGTTTTTACATGCCGAATCTTTTGTAAACGAGGCCGAAAATTCAGCAGATATTTTAAAAGACGGTGAGATGGCTGCTTTCTTACGTTTCGGAAACGATTTTACACAAAATTATTACGAGGTTGAATTACCACTGAAAGTAACCCCACAAAACGATGCCGATACACCAGAGAAAATTTGGCCCGAAGAAAATAATTTAGACCTGCCTTTAGATTTACTGACCCAGATGAAAATTTTGGCTATGAGTGCTCCTGCAGAAGAATTTGATGAGCAAGGTGTATTTTCTAAGTTTGATTATGAACTAAATCCTGATATTGCGGTAGAAAATAGCAAGATTAGAATCAGCGTAAAAGGAAATCCCAACTTTGGACAGGTGCGAACCCTAATGGTAGGGCTTCGGAACAATACCGGAAAGGAGCCGCTTGATTTGCCCGGACGAAGTATTAAAGGCGAGGTTTGGTTTAACGAACTTCGCTTGGGAGGCATGGATAACGAAGGTGGTATGGCGGCCGTATTAAGTTTGGATACAAACTTTGCCGACCTAGCTACTATTTCGGCCACAGGTCGAATGAGTACCATTGGTTTTGGAGCACTCGAAGATGGACCAAATGAAAGAAGTAGAGAAGATGTGCAGCAGTATAATATTGTTACCAATATTAATTTAGGCAAATTGCTTCCTAAAAAATGGGGTGTCAATGTGCCATTTAATTTCTCAACCGGGGAAGAAATTATTACGCCTGAGTACGACCCATTTAACCAAGATATAAAACTCCAGCAATTATTGAATGTTACCGATGATCAGGCCGAAAGAGATAATATTAGAGAACGAGCTATTGATTATACTAAAACTAAAAGTATCAGTTTTATTGGCGTTCGAAAAGATAGAGCAGCTGAGCAAAAGCCAAAGGTGTACGACCCTGAAAATTTTACCTTAAATTATTCCTTTAACGAAACCGAACGTCACAATTTTGAAATTGAAGATTTTGTAGACCAGCAAGTTCGTACAGGTGTAGATTATAATTATTCTTTTCAAAATAAACCTGTTGAGCCGTTTAAGAAATCGGCTTTTATGAAAAAAAGTTCGTATTGGAAGTTATTGCAAGATTTTAACTTTAATTATTTGCCTTCTAACATCAACTTCAGTACTAATATTTTAAGACAATATAACAGACAACAATTCCGTCAAGTAGAAGCCGTAGGAATTGGCATAGACCCCTTGTATCGCAGAAATTTTCAGTTCAACTACCAATACGGTTTTAATTATAGTTTAACCAAAGCTTTAAAGTTAAATTACACTGCGGCAACGAACAATATCGTGAGAAATTATTTTGATGATCAAGATAATACCATAGATTCATTTACCGTATGGCAAGATTATTGGAATTTCGGACAAGCCAATACCCATACCCAACAATTGGTGGTCAACTATGAACTGCCTTTGAGCAAAATTCCTTTTCTGAGCTTTTTAAAATCAACCTATACGTTTACAGGCGATTTTAATTGGCAACGCGCTTCGATAGCAGAATCTGAATTTGAAGTTGAAAATGAAGACGGTACTTTTAGCACGTTTAATCTTGGAAATATTATCCAAAATAATGGAGCACACCGACTCAATACGGCATTAAACATGGATTTGTTTTACAAGTACATCGGCTTAACCAAAAGTACTGCCAAAACACCAGCACGTCCTACTACGCAAGGTCCGCCAAAACCAGGTGAGCGAATAGACAATAAAAGAAACAAAGTAGCAGCACAAGGTAACGTTTTCTTAGATGGACTGATAGGCGTCCTGACAAGTGTAAAAAACATTCAAATCAATTATGCCGAAACAGGCGGAACGTTGTTACCCGGTTACCTACCCGGTTTAGGTGTTTTTGGCACCACACGTCCGGGGTTAGGATTTGTTTTTGGAAATCAAGAAGATATCCGGTATGACATGGCTAGAAGCGGGTATTTGACTAATTATCCGAATTTTAATCAAAATTATACCGAAGTGTTGACCCGAAATTTAGACATGACAGCCAACGTAGATTTATTTCCAGATTTTAAAATCGATTTGGTAGCTAATAGAAGTTACGTTGACAATTTTTCAGAACAATTTGATGTTTTAGACGGCGAATACCAATCGAGGTCTCCTTATAATACAGGAAATTTTTCGATTTCAACCCTAATGATAGGTACCGCTTTCGGGCGAAGTGACGCCATCTCTTCGGCAGCGTTTGACGTTTTTAGAAGTAATCGCTTGGTAATTGCCGATCGATTGGCTCAAAATTTTTACGGGAATGATACTTTTTTAAGAGACCCCGAAGGATATCCTATTGGTTTTGGAAAAAATAGTCAGGCTGTATTATTACCCGCTTTTCTTGCCGCGTATACCAATACCGATGCAAAAGGTGTTTCGTTAGGTGCTTTTAGAAATATCCCAATTCCGAACTGGACTATACAGTACACGGGCTTGATGAGGTATAAATTTTTTAAAGATAATTTCCGACGATTTTCTATCAGACATGCTTACAAAGCCTCTTATACCATTAACGATTTTAGATCTAATTTTGATTTTGACAACGCTCCAACAGTGCCGGATTTAGCGGGAAATTTACCCAATAAACTACTTATTTCGAATGTGAATTTGGTAGAACAATTTAATCCATTAGTGAAATTTGAAATGGAGATGAAAAATTCATTGAAGGTAGTGGCTGAAATGAAAAAAGACCGAGCATTATCAATGAGTTTTGATAATAATTTACTCACAGAAGTAAAAGGATTAGATTATGTAATAGGGTTGGGCTACCGTATCAAAGATGTTGTTTTTAACTCAGCTTTGGCAGATAATGCGATGGGCGTGATAAAAAGTGATATCAATTTAAGAGCTGATTTTACGTTACGTCAAAGCGAAACAATTGTTCGGTATCTCGATTATGATAATAACCAATTGGCCGGTGGACAAAATCTCTGGTCGTTGAAGTTAACAGCCGATTATTCGTTTAGCAAAAATTTGACCGCCATTTTCTTTTATGATCACGCCTTTTCAAAAGCAGTAATTTCAACGGCGTTCCCTATTACAACAATCCGAACGGGTTTTACCATGCGATATAATTTTGGTAATTAGGTTTAAATACTCCGAAAAAGATTTTATTAATAGCATTGTAAATAATACATTTGTCAAACAAAATTAAAAACAACACATTATGAACATTCCAGCTGAATTAAAATACACAAAAGACCACGAGTGGGTAAGTATTGATGGCGATATTGCAACGGTAGGCATTACTGATTTTGCGCAAAGCGAACTAGGAGATATAGTTTACGTTGAGGTAGAAACACTGGACCAAACCTTAGACAAAGATGAAGTATTCGGAACGGTTGAAGCTGTTAAAACGGTTTCAGATTTGTTCTTGCCCATTGCCGGAGAAATCATAGAATTTAATGAATCGTTAGAGAGTGCTCCCGAAAAAGTAAACTCAGATCCGTATGGCGAAGGCTGGATGATTAAAGTAAAAGTTTCAAACGCAAACGATTTTAACGATTTGCTTTCAAGTGATGCCTACAAAGAACTTATTGGAGCATAAAAAACTAATTCAGGCAGGGACTTTCTTCTGGACGGGACTTGTAGCCTACTTATGCCTTGCAAGTCCTACTAGTTTGCCTTCAATTAGTGTTTTAACTTTTGATAAATTAGGTCACTTGGTTTTTCATTTTGGAATTACTTTCATGTGGTTTCTATTTTGGAAAACAACTCGTAATAATGAAAACAAATTTGCTTTATTAAAGGCATTTTTGTTTTCATTTTTTTTTGGCATCATCATCGAAATTCTCCAAAAATATTTCGCCACCAATCGTGCTGCCGATGTAAATGATGTGTATGCTAACTCGGTAGGTGCCTTAATTGCAGTACTTACGATTGTTTTTCTTATCAAATTGAAATTTAATTTTCTTGATAAAATGTTCTTCTTGCGATAATGTTACATTTTCTTTTGGTATATTTAGCACATGAATATCAATAACTACCTAGATTCGACTTATTTAAAAACGGCTGAGCAAGCAGGCTTGAGCGAGGCTGAAAACGTAAAAATGGTTACTTCGTGTATTCAGGAAGCTATCGATATGCAGTTTAAACTCGTGATGATTCGTCCGGAACATGTGCCTCTTGCCAAGCAAATGATTGCGGCCGCGAATGCTAAACTTACCGTCGGAACTGTAATTGGTTTTCCCGAAGGTACCGCTACTCTAGAAGAAAAACTGCACGAAGCCCAACAAGCTATTCACGACGGAGCCGATGATTTAGATTTTGTTTGCAATTATAAAGCATTTGTAGCGGGAGCTTTTGACGAGGTAAAAAACGAAATTTATCAGTGTACCAAACTTGGTTTAGAACAGCACAAAATTGTAAAATGGATTATCGAAATTGCAGCCTTAAACGATAAGCAAATTATTCAAATCTGTTCGCTGATAAAAAAGGTGGTTTTGTCTCATTTTCATGAAAAATTGTATCCTTTAGTATATGTCAAATCGTCTACTGGGTTTTTTGTAACACCAGATAATTCGCCTAACGGAGCCACTATCCCTGCCATTATTATGATGCTCGAAAATGCATCACCACTTTCCGTAAAAGCAGCTGGTGGTGTAAAATCTTATAAAGAAGCCTTGCAAATGATTAATCTAGGTGTAAACCGAATCGGGACTTCTGCTGCTCGAGCTATTGCGGAAGGTCAAGTGTCCGACTCTAATTATTAACTTTGGTATGAAAAAACTAATCCTAGTTTGTGTGTTTTTTAGTTCATTTTTTGCCACAGCACAAAATGGTGCACTTTTGCCTCCGTTGTTTCCCAACTGTGATGCCAAGATTCCCGAAGAAATCAACGCCTGTTTTGATATTCAAGTACAACAATTTATTTTTGATAATTTCAAAACGCCTGATTTTTTAGTTCAAAATCAGTACAAAGGTAAAATCAATGTCTTGTTTGAGGTAGATACTGTAGGGGTTTTTAAACTGCGATATACCGATGCGGTTTATGCCGAATTACGCACAGAAGTCGAACGGGTTTTTACAATGATGCCAAAAGTGACTCCTGCTTTTCGAAATGGTAAACTGGCTTTCGCCAAATATACGCTCAAAATTACAATTCCGTTATCAGACCCAAGAGCTAATTTAAAAACAGAATCCATCTCAGCAACAGATTCCATTAAAAAGTTTCGAGATAGAGCATTGACAGAGTTTGACAGCATTGTTTCAAAAAAATTTAATAATCCTGTGTACAAAAGCGGTTTGAATATTCCGTTTACACACAGTTATTATGCACAGTTTGATGCGGCAATAAATCAAGTCGGAAGCAATAATCATACGGGCTCCAAACCACTCACGTATACTGAGGTAGCACCGTACTATAATTTTGAAATTGCGAATCAAAAGTTGCTGAAAAATACCAATTCTTGGGCTGCAAAAAAACTATGGAACGAACATTTTTTTCAATATCAAGGCGATGATTATTGGATTACTTTAAACCCACTTTTAGACGTCAGAGTCGGAACGTCTTCCTCTATAAATAATGTTTCCACTTATCAAAATACGCGTGGACTACAAGCACAAGCTGGTTTGGGTGATAAATTGGTTTTTACTACCACCATTTTTGAAAGTCAAGGCCGTTTTGCTGATTATTTTAATCAGTACGCTATGTCTATTCGGCCTTCCGGAGGAAATCCAGCTATTATTCCAGGCATTGGTATTGCTAAAGAATTCAAATCTGATGGTTTCGATTTTCCTTCGGCAGATGCTAATATTACCTATTCGCCAAGTAAAATGATTAATTTACAACTCGGTTACGGTCGAAATTTTATCGGAGATGGCTACAGGTCCTTACTGTTTTCAGACATTGCCAGTCCGTATCCTTATTTTAAAATCAATACCACGTTTTGGAAAATAAAATATACCAATACCTACATGTGGTTGAAAGATGTGCGAGATGAGGTAACTGTAGATCGAACGTATGCAACAAAGTTTATGGCAAATCATTACCTGAGTTGGAATGTTACCAAGCGTTGGAATTTAGGTTTTTTTGAATCAGTAGTGTGGAGTAATGCCAACGATCGGGGTTTTGATGCTAATTTTATTAATCCTGTTATTTTTTATCGAACGGTAGAATTTACATCTTCGTCTAGAAGCGGAAATGCAGTATTAGGCTTGACTACTAAGTATAAATTCAACAACCAGTTTAATTTTTATGGCCAATTTATTTTGGATGAATTTTCTTTAGGCGACATCAAAGCCCAACAACAAAGTTGGAAAAATAAATACGGCTATCAGCTCGGTTTGAAATATTTCAATGCTTTTATGATTCCGAATTTACTCGTACAACTGGAGTATAATTCCATTCGTCCGTATGTGTATTCACATAGCGAAGCCATTACTAATTATGGTCATAACAATCAAAGTATGGGCCATGCTTGGGGCGGAAATGCTCGTGAATTAATTGTTGCAGCACGGTATTTCAAAGGGCGTTATTTTGCCGATGCAAAACTTACCTACGGAACACGCGGTTTGGATTTTGATACTGCAGAAGATGGATTTAATTACGGCAGCAATATTTATAAAGATTATGACATAGACCGAGCATTTGACACAGGAGTTTCTATCGGTCAAGGCAATAAAACGAGTATTATGATAATGGATTTACAGGCTGGATATTTAATAAATCCTGCTACTAATTTAAAATTCTTTATCAGTTATCTATACCGTGATTTTAATCCAGAATTCGATACAGTTTCTGTCAATAAAAATACTACAAGTTGGTTTAATGTGGGTATTCGTTCAGATATCTTCAATATGTATTTTGATTATTAATGATTGACTGATGTGTTTTCGGACTATTGAAAATCAGCTCACATACTATTCAAACTAGCGTCATAAAAAAAGGTTCTCCTGACTTCCGCACTGGGACACCCAAATTAAAAATTAAACAATGATTTTAAATAGAATTGCTCATTAGTGAGTAAAATTGTTTGCTTAATTATTTCATCATTTAATGGGTTTTTAACTTCTATTTGATATATGCTTTGTACTATTTCGATAACTTTTTCTGGCGATAAATCTGATTTTTTTTCTTTTAATTGTCTTTCTAATTCTTTGTAAACTTTATAAGCTACAAAAGTTAAACAGATATGAGCTTCTATTCGTTCTTTTTTTCTATGGTAAATTGGTCTAATTTTTAAATCCGTTTTAGCTATTCTGAATGCTTTTTCAATATTCCAGAGATATCCATAGTTTTCTATAATCTCGTCTTTTTTTAGTTTACTATTTGTAATATATCCTTTTAATCCATCCCATTTTGCATCGTGTTCAAATTTTGTTTGATCTATCTCAACTTTTATTTCCCCGTCTAATTTTAGGTATTTATTATAGCCTCTATTATTGATATTGTTCTTGGTTAATTTTCCTGATTCTATTTGCTTTTTGAGCTTATGTAATCCCTTTTCTCTGTTGCTTTTATCTTTTTTTGCTCTACTTTCGGAGTAGGAAACTATGATTTTTAAATCGTCTTTCTCAACCACTTCACTTTCTCCATTTTTTAGATTTAAGGAAAGTATTTTTTCTTTGATAATCTTGCTTTCAGCTTTGATTCTCGCTCCTAAAATAAACTCATATTTCTTTTCTATAAGTTGTTCTATGTTGTTTGAGGAGAGTAAACCGGAATCGGCAATTATAACCAAATCTTTGAGATTGTATTTTGATTTAAAACCATCTATTATTGGTAACATGGTGTGACCTTCAAACTTGTTGCCCTCAAAAATATCATAAGCCAATGGATAGCCGTTTTTGCTAACCAATAGGCCCAAGACAATTTGTGGGTTTTGGTGTTTCCCCTCTTTTGAAAACCCTGTTTTTCGAATCTCATCTTCATTGTCTATTTCAAAATAAACGGTGGTTACATCATAAAAAACTACACTAATATCTTGTCCTAAAATGGATTGCGTGTGATTAAAGCTAATTTGTTGAACAATCTCTTTCTGTTTACTGTTGAGTTTGTCCATGTAACGATAAATATCGTCCTCTGAGTACGTTTTTTGTGAAAAGCGATAAAGATATTCAGTTGTCTTTAATTTGCTTTTAGGATAAACTAATCGATATAATACTAGATCTTTAAAAAGTTCATCTTTAATTTTATTAAAACCAATCTCATTAAATATCTTGCCTAAAACAAGTTCAATACCTGCAAGTTTATGTCCAGTAATATTCTCTAAAACTGAATTAATCATTTGATTGGTATTAAAAAAATCAAATTCTTGTAATCCAGAATTTTGTTTTAAAAATTCATTAGCTTTCTTTATCAAAAAATCAATCTCATCTGGATTATTACTACTTCCAATAGTTTTGAATAATTTATATCGACCAGAACTCTTGTCAATAATCTGAACACTAACAACCCCACTTTTATTTTTCTTTTGTCTAATAAACATTACACAAAGTTAAAAATAACCGCTGGGACACCCAAAAACAAAAACAAAAAACAATTAATTTACTGATTTAAAGATGTTTAAAAATTATTATTAAGCGTTTTATAAAAAAGTGCGGAAGTCAGGAAAAAATATAAACCCTTATTTAGTAGATGCTTCAAACATAGTTGTAAAAGGTAAAAGTAATCCGCTTTCAAAACTGCCAGAAATGAGATTTGGCAATATGCCAAATGATGGAGGTAATTTATTATTT
>Ga0209812_10000132_pt1 | contig 68703 bp, 71 predicted proteins | sample JI71714BDNA_FD_187502 | JGI IMG/M metagenome (GOLD analysis project Ga0209812, IMG submission 187502) | Wastewater effluent complex algal communities from Wisconsin, to seasonally profile nutrient transformation and Carbon sequestration -... | ecosystem: Engineered > WWTP > Effluent > Algae... | reverse complement strand
GAAATCCATTTCACTCGAAAGCATATGGGGTATTAGCAACCGTTTCCAGTTGTTGTCCCCCTCCTAAAGGCAAATTCTTACGTGTTACTCACCCGTCCGCCACTTGAGTTAAAAACTCTCGTACGACTTGCATGTATAAGGCATACCGCCAGCGTTCATCCTGAGCCAGGATCAAACTCTCTTTAAATATCCTTGAATTTTTTATTTGTTTTTTTGTTAAATTTTGTCCATAAAGATGCAAATAAAGGTACTAATATATATCTAATAATTAGGAGTAGATAAAAAATAATAATATAACTTAAAAATATTAAAAATATTAAAAAAATAATTAAGCTCCATTTATTCTATACAGTAGTACTAAGTAGTATTAAATTAATACTAATTTATAGAATAAATGTATACTTTACAAATTCAAATGAAAATAAATTTCAAGTCCTTGAGGCAAAGAATGAATTGAATTTTGAATCGAAGACATATCAGTACTTACCATTATACTTGAGGCTGTTTGTTCCATTGGAGTTAAATTGAAAGAAATTTGTTGGAAGGACTTTTCTAACAGATTTGATTGATTTATAATTCGATCAGGTAAAAATTGTATATCAACATTTTTATATGCTTCTTGCATATACTTTAGAATATCCGGCCGTTCACTATACCAAAATTCTCTTATTTCATTAGGAATAGGATATTTGTACCATAAAATTGGTAAATATTTAAAAATTAAAACATCTTTTACATCGCCATTCACAATAGCCTTACCAGGAACCCCTTCACTCGGTAAAAAAGGCATGGTAAATACTAAATGATTTAAAGAATCAGCAGCTTTTCCGACAAGTGTTAATAATAATGGTGTGGCTAATCCAATTCCCCCAACAACCGGCATTAATCCTGCTGCATATTCTTCAATCCAATCAACAAAAGCAATGAAATATGCTATGGGGAAAGTATAAGGATTGATGCTAATTAACCATGCAATAAAAATTCGAAATGAAATTAAATAATAATAAGTCACTAAAATAGCAAAAACAACTTCTCGACAAACTTCTAAAAATGAAATATCTAAACAAAAATGACATTGGGCTTGAAGAAATTCCGATAACCAATTTGGTAAAAAAATAATATTTTTATAGTTTTCCATATAAAAACTATAAAATCCATCAGTATTACTTTCATAAAAAATTCTAGGAATCGGTTCAGGTTTTGGAGAATCACCTATTAAAACCTCAATATAATTTTGAGGGTTTGTCTCCGGAGGAAAACGCACGGTACGAACCGGTAAACTTTCAACTAATGATTTAGGATTCCAGTAATATCTTTTTGAAGGAGTTAATAACATACCTGGATTGTCAGGAAAGCCAAAAATACCAGCTACTTTTTGAAAACTGAAAGCAGTAAAGTTAAAAAATTCCTCTCGTAATTCTAACAACCTTTCTCGAATTGTCATAAAAAGTTTCTTTGAATTAGATTTATAAGGGTACAGATACTATTATATTGTCGCGAAAATTATACGTCAAGTATGTCAACAACTTGTAACTATTTTTAATGAATCGGGATAGTAGGATTTGAACCTACGACACCCTGCTCCCAAAGCAGGTGCTCTACCAAGCTGAGCTATATCCCGAATTATCTTGATTCAAGATCGCAAAGTTAATTTAACATAATTTTACTCAGAAAACAACCGTATTGTGTGATTCTTAAATATCCTAAAAAAAGCCTTTTCATATTTTCGAAAATTACTAATATTTGAAAATAATATTTTCTAGTTTTGACCCTTATTTAATGTATAATAAGTTTATCGATATAGAATTAAAAATTTAAAATGAGTTTTTTAAATTAATAAAAAAAATTTAAATAAAAATGTTTTTCATAAAAACTTAAACTTTTTTAATTTTACCAGATTTCTTATGAATTATCTTATTTTTAATACAATAAATTTTGAGAAAAACTATTTTTGAAATTGTAAATTAAAAGAATATAGTCTTTAGTTTTAATTATAAGTGATTTTTAAAAGCCAAATATTGCATCTTCCAAAATCCTAGAATAACTGACTATCAATATAAGAAAATAAATTTGGACAAAAGTAATTCGAATTAATCCATATTAAAAAAAGTAGTTTATTTAAATTATTGTAAATTGATTGAATCAAATTTTAATTAGTAATAATCAATTTAAAATTTTCTCCTATTACTCAATTTAAAAATTTTAAAATAGAATTCAGATTTAAAGATATTTTAAAAATTTTAGAATGAATAGCATTTATCGAATTAAAAAAAAGAATGTTATTATGTACAAAAATATTTTCAAGTTGAAATTCGCTTAATTTAAATACAAATTTACTAAATTATTAAGAACAAAAAAAATTAACATAGTAAAATGATATCATTAATAACTAATTTTTGAAAATAGACGAATTAATTGATAGTAAGTTATTGAATTGAAACTATAAATAGGAACATTATATTTATTTGCAACTTTAGTTAAACTAATATTCTTATTCAAATGTTTTTTTAATCCAATAATAATACTTGCCTTTTTAACTTCATTCGTTAAGACAAAATTTATCCCTATTTTTAATAAAACTTCTTTCAATAAATTATTTGAAATAGAATACGGATAAATTATTAATAATTTTGAGTGCAGTGTTAACGAATTCAAATCTTTTAATTCATTTAGTGAATCCCAAGTTTGATTAGGTAAAAATTTTTGAGTCATTAATAAAGATCCAGATTGTGGAACAATTCGTTCACTTAAAATTCTAATTTTTTCAGGTAATGAAAAAAATCGAATTTGTTCCATAAAACTTTCCCCACGTAAAATTAAATCTATAGAAGTTTTAACATCTTCATGAACAGTCCAAGAATTTTGCTGATTAATTTCAATTAATATTTCAAATGCAGGATAAGCTTTACGTTCTAAAACAGTTTTTTGTGTTTTTCTACGTTTTGCTTCTTCATCACTTAATGTAACATATTGAATTCCACCAATTAAATCAGCTAAAGGAGGATTTTTAATTAAATTTTGCAAACAATTACCATGAGTCGTACCCACTAATTGAACTCCTTTTTCAGCAATTGTTCTAGCAGCTAAAACTTCTAATTCTGTCCCAATTTCATCGATAATAATTACTTGTGGCATATGATTTTCTACAGCTTCAATCATTACTTGATGTTGAAGTTCAGTTTTAGCCACTTGCATACGACGAGCTCTACCAATACCCGAATGAGGTATGTCACTTTCACCCGCAATTTCATTAGATGTATCTATTATAACAACGCGTTTTTCCATTTCATCTGCTAACACTCTGCCAATTTCACGAATGATAGTCGTTTTACCTACACCAGGTTTACCTAAAATTAATATCGATTGATCAGACTCTAATAAATCACGAATTACAGAAATTGCTCCAAAAATTGAACGCCCAACCCGACACGTTAAACCAGTTATTAAAAATTGTCGATTTCGAATACAACTGATACGATGAAGAGTTCGTTCAATACCAGCTCGATTTTCGGTACTGAATTTGCTTATTCGTTTAGTTATAAAATCTAAATCTTGCCAAGAAATAACTTTTTGAGATAAATATTCAGGCCCGGTATAAAATCGAGCTTCGGGTCTTCTACCTAAATCAAGAACAATTTCGATCAATTGATCACTATATATATGATATCTTAAATGGTCATAAAGAAAAAAAGGTAGCCTTTCAAATAATTTTTCTAAATCGTCACTCATAAATTGTAAATAAAATTTTTATAAATAATACATAAATAATTTAATTCATTATGTATTATTTATAATTAATAAAAGAATTTAATTTATTTCTTTAATCAAAGTTCAAAATTTTTGAAAAAGTTGAATTATCTAAGACTGCAATTTGAGCTAACATTTTACGGTTTAATCCAATATTTGCAGTATGTAATTTATTTATAAAACGGCTATAAGGAACTCCTTCAATTCTTGAAGCAGCATTTATTCGTGTAATCCAAACACGTCTAAAAATCCGTTTTTTTTGTTTTCGATTAACATAAGAATATTTTAACGCTTTCATTACTTGTTGATTAGCTACACGAAAAAGAACGGAATGTGCTCCTCGGTAACCACTTGCAATTGTTAAAATTTTATTTCGACGTTTACGGGCAACATTACCCCGTTTTACTCTAACCATTATATTTTTTGTTTTTATTAAATTTCTAATTTTTTATTAAGAATAAGGTAACATTAATTTAATTGCATTAGTATCATTTGCACTAACACATAATACTTGTGACAATTTGCGTTTTTGGCGATTAGATTTTTTCATTAAAAGGTGACCTTTATAAGCATGTCGACGTAAAAATGAATTAGTTCCTGTAACTTTATAACGCTTTGCAGCAGCTTTTCTTGTTTTTAATTTTGGCATACAATTTTAATATTAAGAATTTTTAATGTAATTTTTTGGTTTCCAAGGATTTGAGTCTAAATTTTCAGCTGCTGAATCCGAATCAACGGGACAAATTTGTCCAGGATTTTCTTTTACGTATTGAATAGACTTTAAGACACGAAGAATTTCTTTGACACTTCTTCCACATAATAAATTATTTACAGCATAATATTGAATGATTCCTTCCTTGTCAATAATAAATAAACCTGGAAAAGCAAGTCCATCTTCTGTTAATAATTGATAATTATTTGTAATTTTTTGTGTCAAATCAGAAATTAGAGGATAGTCAAGTTCTTTTAAACCATTCTGATAACAAGTTGCCAATAAAAATTGTAAATGTGAGAAGGGACTATCAATTGAGATAGCAAGAACTTGGGCTGATAATTTTTTAAATTCTGAAATCTGATCATTTAATCTAATTAATTCAGTAACTGAAAGAGATGTGAAATTTGCTGGATAAAAAACGAGAATCACATATTTTTTTCCTCGATAATCGGATAAGCGAATTTTACCCAATTGATTTTTATAAACTCCAATTGTTAAAAAATTTGGAGCTAATTTTCCAACTTGTAAAGAACTGACCATAAAGTTTTCTTTAAATTCTCAGAATTTCAACAAACAAATAATATCATAGAAAAAAAAGTAGAGCAAATAAATTTTATTCACTCTGCTTAAACTAAATTCTATGATTCAGAAATTTCTACAACTTCGTCAAGTGCAAAATTATTTGTATTTGTGCCACTATAATTAACATTTTCAAATCGAACAACAACTGGATAACGAATACCACTTTGATCGACAGTTGCTACTGTACCTGTTTGATTATACCAATATGATTCAGGTCGTAAAATACGAACCGTTGCACCACGATTTACCATAATAAATTATTTGATTATAAAATTATAATATAGATTATATTCTCTATAGAAGTATTTATCAAAGAAAAATTTAAAATTAGTTGGGTTTTAGCAATTAACTCTGTTATTATTTAAAGTACAGAACTTTAAAAAACAAAATATTTATATTTTAACTAAATAAAAAATGGATAAAAATTTTATACAAAAACTTTTAATTGGAATTTTTGCAGTTGCATGTCTTATTTTCGGTGTTAATGCATTTACATCAAGTGAGTATGGTCAAGTACAAACTCAAACTGATAAAATAGAAGTTAACGGAAATGTAAGTAGTTCTAGAATGACTTACGGTCGTTTCTTAGAATATTTAGAAATGGGTTGGGTTAAACAAGTAGATTTATATGATAATAGTAGAAATGCTATTGTACAGGCTTCTAGTCCTGAATTAGGTAATCGTCCTCAAGCAATTCGTGTAGAAATACCAATAGGAGCTTCTCAACTAATTCAAAAATTAAAAGAATATAATATTGATTTTGATGCTCATCCTGCACCAAGAAAAAATATTTTTATTACTATTGCAAGTAATTTATTACTACCATTAATTTTTATTAGTGGTTTAATCTTTTTCTTCCAAAATTCTGATAATTTTTCTCAAAATTCAGGTTCATCGCCAATGAATATTGGTAAATCACCTGCACGATTTGATGCACGTCCTGAAACAGGAATTACATTTGAAGATATTGCAGGTATTGATGAAGCAAAAGCTGAATTTGAAGAAATTGTTTCATTTTTAAAAGAACCTGATAAATATACACGTGTTGGTGCTAAAATTCCAAAAGGTGTTTTACTAGTAGGCCCTCCGGGGACAGGTAAAACTTTATTAGCAAAAGCAATTGCAAATGAAGCAAATGTTCCATTTTTTAGTGTAGCTGGTTCAGAATTTGTCGAAATGTTCATTGGTATTGGTGCAGCTAGAATTCGTGATTTATTTAATAAAGCATCAGAAAACGCTCCTTGTATTGTTTTCATTGATGAAATTGATGCTGTTGGTCGAGAACGGGGTTCAGGTATAGGTGGTGGAAATGATGAAAGAGAACAAACTTTAAACCAATTATTAACTGAAATGGATGGTTTTAAAGAAAATAAAGGTGTAATCGTAGTTGGTGCTACTAACCGAGTAGATATTCTGGATGCTGCTTTATTAAGACCTGGTAGATTTGATCGACGTATTACAGTAGGTCTTCCTGATCGATTAGGTCGTATTGGGATTTTAAAAGTACATGCAAAAAATAAACCATTAGCTGAAGATGTTTCATTAGTACAATTAGCTAATAGAACACCAGGGTTTTCTGGAGCAGATTTGGCAAATTTATTAAATGAATCAGCAATTTTGGCAACACGTTATAAAAAAGAAATTATAACAAAAAATGAAGTAAATGAGGCTGCTGATCGGATTATTGGTGGTATTGCTGGCACAACAATGGAAGATACTAAAAACAAACGATTAATTGCTTATCATGAAGTTGGACATGCTATTGCAGGTTCAGTTTTAGAAGGACACGATGAAGTTGAAAAAATTACTTTAATTCCACGTGGTGGTGCAAAAGGTTTAACATGGTTCACACCGAATGAAGAACAAGGTTTACTTTCGCGCTCACAACTATTAGCACGAATTATTATGACATTATCAGGACGAGTTACAGAACAAATCGTTTTTGGTGATCCTGAAGTTACAACAGGAGCAAGTAACGACTTACAACAAGTAACTAGTATTGCTCGTCAAATGGTGACAAGATATGGTATGTCAAATATTGGACCAATTGCTTTAGAAGATGATCAAAGTCCAGCTGATTATGATGATAAATTAGCTGATAGAATTGATAGTGAAGTATGTAAAATTATTAATCATTGTGAAAATGTTGCTAAAAAAATTATTTTAGATAATCGTGTAATTATTGATTTAATAGTTGAAAAATTATTAGATATGGAAACTTTAGATGGGGAAGAATTTAGAAAAATAGTTCGAAACTATACTGTGTTACCAACTAAAATGGCATAAATTAGATTTAAAATTATTTGTCAATGAATTTTAATGATTGACAAATAATTTTAAATCTAATTTTAAAATTTTTTTTTTAAGTTGAATATTTCTTTATATGTCCAAATTACTATTATGACTGTCAAATTAATAATTATTTTTATGCTTATTTATTTATCATTAAATTTAAATAGTGACTTGAAACAATCGGAATGTAATATTATTCAGATTTATCAAAAAAAAAATTTATCTATTTGAATTGAAAATGAACTAGCAAAATTTATAAATATTATTAAGTTAATTTTTACATTTGTAAATAATAAATGAATTATACTATTTTCTAAATTTTGAATAATTTTTTTAGCTTCGAATGTTTTTGTGAGGAAATTATAATTAATAACTATCAATCAGAAATTTTAAAAACTTGATTTATTAGATTTAACTAAAAGAATCAAAGTTTAAATTATATAAATTCTAGTAATTGTAAGTTATTTAATTTTTGAATGATAAATTTGAACTAAAAAATATTATGAGAGTCTTATACAATAAAAGTATTACTTATCTAAATGATAAGTAATACTTTAGAGCTGTTTGATACTAAATTAATTAGTAACGACCACCTTCAGGATTCGCTTGAACACTGTAACTCTTAATTGTATAGTGGATTTGACGACCTGGACCTTCTTGACGGTCTAAGTAGAAGCCTGGTTCGTTAACTGGGCGGTTAACGATGAAAGACATAGCACAACTTTCTGTACCATAACTAGCATCAAATGCGTTAACACGAATGTAACCAGCTGCACATGATTTACGAGCTTCATTTAATTCAAACATAACAGATGCAGGATCTTTAATATCGAATAATGGTAAACCCCATAATTCCCAGTAACTGTTACGTGGATGTGGATCATCTGTCCACTCAACGTTCATTGCCCAGCCTTTACTCATTGCGTAAGCAACTTGTTTCTCAATTTGTTCGTTTGTTAAATCTGGTAAGAAAGAGAAGCAACCTTGTGTAAGTCTCACTATTCAAATACTCCTTTAATTTTTGTAAAAGTAAATTTATTATACGTTTGCTGTTGGTGTTTGTGCGAAATCAGCTGTATCTGTAGATGTGTAGTTGAAGCTGATATCTTTCCATAAATCTAAAGCTGTTTGTAAAGGACCACATGTTCTAGCCGCTTCACGTAAGATTTGTGGACCAATTTCTTGATTGAAGTAATCAGCACCTTCGTTACGAGCCATAACCATAGCTTCTAAAGCTACACGGTTAGCAGTAGCACCTGCTTGAATACCATCAGGGTGACCAATAGTACCACCACCAAATTGTAATACAACATCATCACCTAAATAATGAATTAATTGGTGCATTTGACCACAGTGGATACCACCTGAAGCAACTGGCATACATTTACGTAAACTAGCCCAGTCCATTTCGAAGAAAATACCATACGGTAAGTTAACGTTTAAAGTCATTAAACGTAATACATCGTAGAAACCTTTAATCATTAAAGGATCACCTTCTAATTTACCAACAACTGTACCAGCGTGGATATGATCTACACCAGACATACGCATCCATTTACAAATTACACGGAAGTTAATACCATGATTTTTTTGACGAGCATAAGTAGAGTTACCTGCACGGTGTAAATGTAAAACCATATCATTTTCACGAGCCCAAATAGCAGCACTTTGAATAGCTGTATAACCCATTACTAAATCGATCATGATAATTACAGAACCTACAGCTTTAGCATACTCACTACGTTTGTATACGTCTTCCATAGTAGCCGCTGTAACGTTTAAGTAAGAACCTTTAGTTTCACCTGTAGCAGCTGAAGCACGGTTAATACCTTCCATACAGTATAAGAAACGTTCTCTCCAACGCATAAATGGTTGTGAGTTAATATTCTCATCATCTTTTAAGAAGTCTAAACCACCTTTTAAACCTTCATATACTACACGACCGTAGTTTTTACCAGATAAACCTAATTTTGGTTTAACAGTCGCACCTAATAAAGGAACACCATATTTGTTTAAACGCTCACGTTCTACAACGATACCTGTAGCTGGACCTTGGAACGTTTTTAAGTATGAATGAGGAATACGCATATCTTCTAAACGTAAAGCAGATACAGCTTTAAAACCAAATACGTTACCGATAATAGAAGCTGTTAAGTTAGCTAAAGAACCTTCTTCAAATAAATCACATTCGTATGCGATGAAAGCGAAGTATTGGTCAGTTGCATTTGGAACTGGATCTACACGGTAAGCTTTAGCACGGTAGCGCTCACAAGCTGTTAATAAATCTGTCCATACAACAGTCCATGTAGCTGTTGAAGATTCACCAGCAACTGCTGCTGCAGCTTCTACTGGATCTACACCTGGTTGTGGAGTAATACGGAATAATGCTAAAACATCAGTAGTTTTTACAGCGTATGAAGCATCCCAGTAACCCATTTTAGCGTAAGGGATTACACCAGATTCGTAACGGTCACTTTTGATTCGAGTCCGTTCTGATACAGATTGAGACATTGATTTCTCCTTAAAAATAAAAAGGCAATATATAATAGATATTTAACTAACTAAAAATTTTAATTAGTTCTATCGGTTGAGTGATTAAGAACAACCTTAAATATAATTATAACATTCTAAAATAACCTAATATTTATACCTATTGTTTAATTCTTTTATAACTTTTTAGAATAAACAGTTAAAGATAGATTTGATCTAGTATAAAACTTCAAAAATACTGTATAATGACAATTGAACAAAAAATAAATTATTACCATACGAATAAACTAAAAATTTTGATAGGAAATTCATGATTAATCAATCAAATAAAGTAATAAATAACAATTTAACTAAATTAGTTAACAAAAATTATGTATATGGTTTTTCAACAAATGTTGAAAAAGATATAATTGAAAAAGGCTTAAATGAACAAACTATTCAATTAATTTCATCAAAAAAAAATGAACCATCATTTTTATTAAAATTCCGCCTAAAGGCCTTTAAAAAATGGAAAAGTATGAACCAGCCTGAGTGGGCTCATTTGAAATTTCCAACAATTAATTATCAAAATATAGTATATTATTCAGCTCCAAAATCACAGAAAAAATTAAAAGATTTAAATGAAGTTGATCCGGAACTTTTAGAAACATTTGAAAAATTAGGTATTTCTTTAACGGAACAAAAACGATTAACAAATGTTGCTGTAGATGCAGTTTTTGATAGTGTATCCATTGCTACAACTTTTAAAGAAGAATTAAGTGAATATGGTATTATTTTTGCTTCTATTTCAGAAGCTATTCAAGAATATCCTGAAATGATTGAAAAATATTTAGGTTCGGTTGTTCCAATTGGAGATAATTATTTTTCGGCTTTAAATTCTGCTGTTTTTACAGATGGTTCATTCTGTTATATACCAGAAAATGTAAAATCGCCTTTAGATTTATCTACATATTTTAGAATTAATGATCAAACAGCCGGTCAATTTGAACGTACATTAATTGTAGCAGATAAAAATAGCCAGGTTAACTATTTAGAAGGTTGTACTGCTCCACAATATGATACAAATCAATTACATGCAGCAATTGTAGAATTAATAGCATTAGAAAATGCGATTATTAAATATTCAACAGTTCAAAATTGGTATGCAGGAAATGAATATGGGAAAGGAGGTATTTATAATTTTGTAACAAAACGTGGTCTTTGTATTGGAGCGAATTCACAAATTTCATGGACTCAAGTCGAAACAGGATCTGCTATTACTTGGAAATATCCTAGTTGTTTATTAGTTGGTGAAAACTCACAAGGAGAATTTTATTCAGTAGCATTAACAAATAATTATCAACAAGCTGATACTGGTACAAAAATGCTACATATCGGAAAATCTACTCGAAGTCGAATAATTTCAAAAGGTATATCCGCAGGAAATTCTAAAAACAGTTATAGAGGTTTAGTTCAAATGACAGATAAAGCATTAAATGCAAGAAATTATTCTCAATGTGATTCTTTATTAGTTGGGAATTGTTCAAATGCTAATACATTCCCGATTATTTCTGTTCAAAATTCAACAACTAGAATTGAACATGAAGCATCAACTTCAAAAATTGGCGAAGAACAAATCTTTTATTTTTTACAACGTGGAATCAGTATAGAAAAAGCTATTGAATTAATGATTAGCGGATTTTGTCGAGAAGTTTTTAAAGAATTGCCATTAGAATTTGCAGCTGAAGCAGACAAATTATTAACGTTAAAACTAGAAGGAAGTGTAGGTTAATGAAGACAAATAATTTATTGTTAGAAATTAAAAACTTAAAAGTATCAATTGAAGATAATATCATCCTTAATGATTTAAATTTAAAAGTTCAAAAAGGAGAAATTCATGCAATTATGGGACCAAATGGTTCTGGAAAAAGTACATTTTCAAAAGTAGTTGCAGGACATCCAACATATTCAATCTTAAATGGAGACATTTTATTTAAAGGGAATAGCATTATCGAATTAAGTCCAGAAGAAAGATCACATTTAGGAATTTTTTTAGCATTTCAATATCCAATCGAAATACCTGGTGTAAGTAATGAAGATTTTTTACGACTATCCTATAATGCAAAACAACGCTTTTTTAATCAACCTGAAGTAGATCCCATTCAATTTTTAGAAATTGTGACTGAAAAAATGCAATTAGTTAGTATGTCAACACAATTTTTAAATCGAAACGTTAACGAAGGATTTTCTGGTGGGGAAAAAAAACGTAACGAAATATTACAAATGATTTTATTAGATTCCGATATTTGTATTTTAGATGAAACTGATTCTGGTTTAGATATTGATGCATTAAAAATTATCTCTAATGGAATAAATAATTTTATGACAAAAGAGAAAGGAATAATTTTAATTACCCATTACCAACGATTATTAGATTATATAAATCCAACTTATGTACATGTAATGCAAAATGGTAAAATAATAAAAACAGGATCTTCTGAACTCGCTAAAGAACTAGAAGATAAAGGTTATCAATGGTTAAAAACAAATAAATAGTGTTAAATGAAGATTAAAATTATTTAAATTTAATTTTTATCTTCGTCAATTTAACTTGAAATAAAAAATTAGTGAGATATTAATATAATAAGTAATATTGGTATCTGTTATTTAAAACAAATAAAAAAATTATTAAACTGAAAAAGATAATTTTATAAAATGTTTAGTGAATTAAACATTTTATAAAATTATAACAAAAATTATTAAATGTTAATAAAAATTTAAAATTTAAAAAAATAAGTTTTGAAAAATTTTTTAAGTCTTTTTTCTCATTTTTAAAAAGAAGCGTTTTAAATTTTTAGAAATATTTTATTTCTTTAAAGTTGCATTGACCAGTAAAGATGATTTTAAATCGTTAGTATTATTGAGTTATATTCTTTTCAATCTAGCCTTAACTACTATAATTTTTTCTCTAAATTTTATTAGGTAAATTAATCTATTTTAAATAGTATTTTATTAGTTTAGTTAAAGTCATTAGAATTGAATCAACTATTTTAACCTAGATGCATTTCAAAATTTTATAATAATTTAATTTAAATAAAAAATCATTAGTAATAAAAAATTTAATAAACTGGTTATTCTAATTAGAAAGAAATAATAATTTTAAATTAATTAAATAAATCTAAACCAAATAAAATAGTGAATTAAAAATTGAAAACTTTTTCATAACTTGTAAAGTTTTTGACGGAATAATTAATATTCAATAATCAAAGTTTAAACAAAACCCTTCAAAAATCGGTTTAACTAAAAAAATTTTATTAATAATTTACTATTTCCTCTTATATTTTATTTGAATGCAAGAGGAAATAGTAAATTATTAAGCTAAGCTAAAAGCTGCTTTTGATTCCGCAATAGACTCTTTTAATGATTCTTCTGCTTCTTCTGTAAATTGATTTGTACTAGTTACAATTTCAATATATGGTTTTTTTGAAGTAGCTAAGAATTTTAATAAACTTGCACAGTAACCTTTAACATCACCAACTGCTAGATCATCTAAGTACCCATTAATACCTGTGTAAATTAAGGCAACTTGTTCAGCTACAGATAAAGGTGAATTTTGTGGTTGTTTTAATACTTCACGTAAACGTGTACCACGCGCTAATTGTTTTTGTGTTGCTTCATCTAAATCAGAAGCAAATTGAGAGAAAGCTTCTAATTCATCAAATTGTGCTAACTCTAATTTTAATTTACCTGCAACTTTTTTCATTGCTTTCGTTTGAGCTGCAGAACCTACACGTGATACAGAAATACCTACGTTAATTGCAGGACGAATACCAGAGTTGAATAAATCATTTGATAAAAAGATTTGTCCATCTGTAATTGAAATTACATTAGTTGGAATATAAGCAGAAACGTCACTAGCTTGAGTTTCAATAATTGGTAATGCTGTCATACTACCACCACCTAATGCATCACTTAATTTTGCTGCGCGTTCTAATAAACGTGAATGTAAATAGAATACATCACCTGGATATGCTTCACGTCCTGGAGGACGACGTAATAATAATGACATTTGACGATAAGCCATAGCTTGTTTTGTTAAATCATCATAAATTACTAATGTAGCTCTTCCATTATACATAAAGTATTCAGCAATTGCTGCACCTGCATACGGAGCAATATATTGTAATGTTGCAGGATCATTTGCACTAGCAGAAACGATAACAGTATATGACATTGCACCTTTTTCGTCTAATACATTAACAACTTGTGCTACTGTAGAAGCTTTTTGACCTATACCAACATAAACACATACTACATTTTCTGTTTGTTGATTAATGATTGTATCAACGGCAATAGATGTTTTACCTGTTTGACGGTCACCAATAATTAACTCACGTTGACCACGTCCAATTGGAATCATAGCATCAATTGAAGTAATTCCTGTTTGTAATGGTTCACAAACTGATTTACGACTAATAATACCAGGCGCCATAGCTTCTAATAAACGAGTCTCAGTTGTTTCGATATCACCTTTACCATCAATCGGTGCACCTAATGGATTTACAACACGACCTAAGAATGCTGGTCCAACTGGAATTTGTGCAATACGTCCTGTTGATTTAACAACACCACCTTCTAAAATTTGACGACCATTACCCATTAGAACGACACCCACGTTATCGTTTTCTAAGTTTAATGCAATACCAATTGTCTTATCTTCAAATTCTAAAAGTTCACCACTCATTGCTTGATCAAGACCATATACACGAGCAATACCATCACCAACCTGTAAAACAGTACCAACACTTTCGATTTTTACATCCTGATCATATTTTTCAATTTGTTCACGGATAATACTACTAATTTCGTCTGGACGAATTTTTATCATTGTATTATATTTAAGGTTAAAAAATTAATAAAAGATTTTATTTGTAATTAAATTTCTAAAACACTGTCTAACTGCTTAGCTAATGTTTGTAATTTATTTTTTACTGTATAATCAACTATTCTACCTTGATTTCTAATTAAGAAACCAGCAATTAAACTTTCATCAGTATTAAATTGAATCATAATTCTGCTATGTTTAGCAATTGATTTAATTTTTTTAATTAGTCGTGTTCTTTGACCATTTGAAAGATCTTTAGCTGAAACAATTTGAAATGCTCTAGAGTTTGCTGTTTTATATACTAACTCTAAATAGCTAAAAATTATTGTTGGTAATAAATTGATTCGATTTCGCTTAATTAAAGTAGTTAAAAATTGAAGAGTTTCTTGATTAATCTTGTCTCCAACTACTTTTACTAAAATCTCTTGCTTTGCTTCAGCAGTCACTATTGGATTTTGTAAACATTTAAATAATTCACGGGATTTAAATAGTAATCCTTGAATATTTTGAATATCTGACGTAACTTCAAATAGAGTCCCTGTCTCGTTAACAAAATCAAAAAGTGCACGAGCATATGGCGCAGCAACTTTTAATGCTAATGGATTTTTACTCATGGTTATGAAGGTAATTCTAATGTTCGAATAGTATTATTAATTAATTTTGCTGTTGCTTTCTCTTGTGTAAACGTTTCTTTAACACGATTAACAGTACGAGTTAGTACTAAAGAAGTAATTTGCTCTTTAATTTGGAAGAAAATTTGTCTTTCTTTTGATTTAAAAGCAGCTACAGCACGTTCAAAACGGAATTTTAAATCATTTTTAGCTTGAAACGCATCAGCTTCTAGCATAACTTTTTTTGTTGATAAAGTTTCTGATTTAATATTGCTAATTACAACATGTGCTTGGTTCAACTGTTTTTGAGCTTCTGTTAATCGTTTTTGAGCTTCACTTAATCTATCTTCAGCATCTTGAACATTTTGTACTATAGCTGTTTTTCTTTCTTCTAATGATGAACCTAAAAAGTCTTTACCCACGAAGATTAAAATACCAACTAATGCAACAATATTAATTAAACCTGTTTCTAAAATATCAGTATTTAAACTAATGCCTTCTTCTTCGGCAATTAAAGTAAAAATTTGATCAAAATTTTCCATATTTTCGAATTTGTATATAAGCTGTTCATTGATAAAAAGGAAAATTACTCTTATCAAAAATTCTTAAATTGATAATTTTGTATTAATATCATCACATAATGATTGAACACTTTCCTCTAAATTGTTAAGTGCTGAAGTTTTTTTACTTTCAAAATCACTAGTAATTGTATCTAATAAATTATCAATATATTTTTGAGAAATATTGATTTCTAAATCTAAAATTTCTTTATGAATTTTTTGAGAATTTGTAATTTCTAATTGTGCTTCTTTACGGACACTTGTTAACTCTTCTTCATATTGAGCTGTTAAACTATTTGCTTCTGCAAGTAATTCTGATGCTTTACCAAGATTAGTTAAAATATATTCTTTTCGTTCTTCAATAATTGTTAATAATGGATTATATAAGATGATATTTAAAACAATCATTAATAACACAAATTGAATTGCAACTAATGGTAAAGTTGCATCTATATCAAATAATCCACCTGGACCATTTACTTCTGAACTTAAAATTAATGTTGAAAAATTAATCATATAAAATCTATATGCTATACTATAGAATTAAAAAATTGAATAGATACAAAATTATAATGTACCTATTCGTTATTTGTGTTTAATGTTTAAATTTGGAATTAAATGAATGGGTTAGCAAATAATAATGCTAATGCAACTACTAAACCATAAATAGTTAAAGCTTCCATGAATGCTAAACTTAATAATAATGTACCACGAATTTTGTTTTCAACTTCTGGTTGACGTGCAATACCTTCAACAGCTTGACCAGCAGCAGTACCTTGACCAATACCAGGTCCGATAGCAGCTAAACCAATAGCTAAACCAGCAGCGATAACAGAAGCAGCAGCAATAATAGAATCCATAATAAATGTTACTAATTAAAAATATATAAATTTTAAAACAATCTTAACTTTTTTTACTATTCAAGAGCTTCAGCAATATAAGCTGCAGCTAAAGTTGAAAAAATTAAAGCTTGAACAGAACCAGCAAAGATACCTAAACACATAATAGGTAAAGGTATTACTAATGGAACTAATGATGTCAATACTGTGATAGTTAATTCATCTGCTAAAACGTTTCCAAATAATCGAAAACTTAATGATAAAGGTTTCGTAAAATCTTCTAGAATGTTAATTGGTAAAAGAAGTGGGATTGGTTGAACATATCGTTTGAAATATCCTAAACCTTTTTTACTTAAACCTGCATAGAAATAGGCAAACGAGGTTAACAGTGCTAATGCAACTGTTGTATTAATATCGTTTGTTGGAGCAGCTAATTCACCTTGGGGTAGTTCAATTAACTTCCATGGGACAATCGCGCCGGCCCAATTACAACCAAAAATAAAGAAGAATAACGTACCAATGAAAGGTATCCATTCTTTATAAAAGCTTTCACCTAATTGATTTCTAGCAATATCAGTTACAAAATCAACAGCTGATTCCATAAAATTTTGAAAAACATTATTTGGAATTCGCTCAACATTTTGTGTACCTAATACAGATAATAGTAACAAGATAGTAAATACAAACCAAAGTACTACTAGTACTTGACCGTGTACTAGAAATCCAGCAATGTTCCAGTAAAAGTGTTTACCAACCGATGCTTCCGCTAATAATGTAAACATATTTGAATTAAAAATTTCTGGGTACATATAATCTAATTAATTGAAGAAATTACCCAATATTAAAAAATATAAAGGAACAATAACAAGTATAAAATTTTATTCTTTGTTTTAGGGATATTTTTATAAAAAAGCTCTCCAATGTAACTAAATTAATTAGGAATTATATAGTTAAGAGATTTAAATTGACTTTTATTATGAAATTAAATTACGTTTCATTTTAATTTTATACAATAAGGAAAAATTTCATGAAGCCTTTTCAATTTTACTTATGTTTTGTTAGGATGTACTTACAAATTTAAGTAAATTGAAAGTATAAAGTGATTCAAATTAAGCAAAACATTTGTGTTATCGAAAATATGAGTTAAAATCAATAATAAATTGGCAAATACATATTAATAAAAATGACTTTATTTCTGCTTTTATTAAAATATAATATTTATTATATTTTATATGATTCAATCAAATAAAACTTATTTGGCCAAACTTGACAATATTAAATAAAAAATTTTACTTTAGTTTAAAGTAATCTATTGTTAGATTACTTCAGACTTTGATTTACCATCTAAGATACTATCAGATAATGTTCTAAGAATTAATTTAATTGAACGTACTGCATCATCATTTCCAGGAATTGGAATATCAACTAAATCAGGATCACAATTTGTATCTAAAATTGAGACAATTGGAATTCCTAATTTTCGACATTCACGAATAGCTGTCATTTCTCGTTTTTGATCAACAATAATAGCAACATCAGGTAATTGTGTCATATTTTTGATACCATCTAAATGTTTTCGTAATTTTTCTAATTCTTTTCTACGTAAAGAAGCTTCTTTTTTCGTAATTAAATCTAATGTATTATCAGCTTCTTGTTTTTCTAAACTTTTTAAATGACTAATTCTTTCTTTTAATGTTACCCAATTTGTTAACATCCCGCCAAGCCAACGATGATTAACATAATATGAATTACAACGTTTTGCTTCTTGAGCAATTAAGGTACTAGCTTGTCTTTTTGTACCAATAAAAAGAACAGTTTTTCCTTCACTAGATACTTTATTTAAATAATTTGTCGCTTCATTTAATAAAGTAGCAGATTGAACTAAATCTAAAATATGAATATTATTTACTTCGCTATAAATATAAGGAAACATTTTAGGATTCCAACGATACGATTTGTGGCCAAAATGAACTCCGGCTTCTAATAATTGAGATAAACTGATATTAGACATAAATTTTTTGTTACTATATAAAAATTTATAGTAACAAAACATAATACAATTGTCTAGGTTCTATAAAAATTTTAATTTTCAAAAGTCTTAAATAACTTAATAAGCCAATTTAAAATAGGTTTTTTAAATTCTTGGACATTTTTTAAATTTGGACCTACATTCAGTTTATAAACTTCTGTAATATTGGTTGGTAATGGCATACCGACAATAAGCTTTTCAAAAGTACCAAATATTGCATTACCTGTGAACTCTACACAACGTATTGGAAGAGAAACAGTAAACTTTGTGGCAGAAATCACTATTTTTGTTTTTGGCATCGTATTTGGAATATAATTTTCAAGTGTTCCTAAGAATAAACTAGCTGACCAACTAACAGCAATAACCCCACCCATCGTTAAGCTAGAAGCGCCAGTCAGTGAAAGGCTAGCCTGGGCAGTATTAATCGTATTCATATTAAGAACATGGTATAAATTTATACCTTGAAACCCATACTGTTTAAAGTAATAATATTTTTTTCTTACACCTTCTTGCGCCCAATATAAATTTATGTTATTTTATTTGAAAATTCGGCTAAATCTTTTAGACGTATAATTTGTTCTTTACTAACTTGTGATTGGTAATAATTATTTTGATTAAAAAATTCTAAAATTTGACACATAGAATTATCATCAATGTAAATGGAACTTAGATCTGGACCTAAAAAAGTTTTTATTCCATAGGCATTTAATTCATTGTTTAAGCATTCATTAATTCTTTCAACTTTATAACTTAAATTTGTCATATTATTTGAGTCATAAAATAGATTTTCTAGCCTATCTTTTGAACATTGATCAATTGTAGTAGTAATTAATTCTAACTTAGATTTATTCATAAATAACCATAACAATAACAATAATATACCGAGGCACCGTAATTAAAAATTACAATTTTGTCAAATTGTAATTGAATTACATTGACCAAATATAAAATCAATTATAACTAACGTTGATAAATCAAAAGCAATCTATTTCTTATTATGAAAGTATAAATTATAGTAATTACTTATTATAGTAATTACTTATTTAAAAATTAATTATTGATATGATAGAATGTTGTTTGTTTTCTTTTATAATCGACTTAAATGAATAATTAATTTTTCTCATAGATAATTTTAAAACTTTGAGAATATTCTTAAAATTAATATAAACAAACTTTAAAAAGTATGTAATTTTAATAAAATTACATACTTTTTTCTGTAAATTATTTTGCCATGATTAAATTAGGTTTCTTAAAACTTGTTTTAAAATTTCTTGAACCTGTACCCGCTGGAATTAAATGCCCAATAATAATATTTTCTTTCAATCCTCGTAACCAATCAATACGACCTTCAATAGCTACTTTTGTTAAGACACGTGTTGTTTCTTGAAAACTTGCTGCAGATATAAAACTAGGATTATTTAAAGCAGCTCGCGTTATTCCGAATAATAAAGGCAAATAATAAGCTACTTGTTTTTGCTCATTTTCTACGATTTTATTAATGTATTGAATATGATATAAATCGATAACTTCTCGTTTTAATAATGGTGTATCACCTTCATCAGTAATTAAAACTTTTGTCGTCATTTGTTTAATAATAACTTCGATATGTTTATCATTAATTGTCACTCCTTGTGATTCATAAACTCCTTGTACTGAATTTAAAATAAAAGATTGAACTTTTTTAAAACTTTTATAATTACCTTCAAAATTATTTATTAATCGACCATATTTAACAAGTTTTTCTTTATCACAAAAAAATGGTTTCATAAAACCATAATAATTAAAGTAAACTTTTATTAATTTATGAGGATTTATTTTTTCATTTTCCTTAATCGGCGTTCCTAATTTATGAAATTCAAAGTTTTCATCTAAACTGGTTTGTTGAGTTAATAATCCTTTTTTTTGACTAGTTGGAATTCTTTTAACAACTTGATTTTTCTTTCTTGCTTCTAAAATTTCTTCAATTCTAGGCAAACCTTGAACAATATCACCTGTAATTTCTTTTTCAAGATTTAATAACCCAATCGTATCACCATTATCTAAAAATTGGTTATTTTTACAAAATACACTATTTAATTCTTGTGAAAAGAAGTCTTCTGTTATTGAATGTAAACCTATAGATTTAGTTGATTTTGTAAAAGGATATTCCATAAATTTTACGAACGTTAATGAAGATTGTGTTAAATTATTTAAATTAACATCAGAATTTCTAATTAATAATGTTCTGTCTAATTTTAAGTTTGTTCTTTTTGGGTATTTAAATAAATTTGAATTTATTAACAATGACTCATTTTTATCTATAGGGGTTATGTTGACAGTAAATTGTTTTAAAAATCTTGGTATCATAGAACTATATAACTTCCCATTTCGTTTTATAAACATTTTAGAAAATTTAATTTTTAACGAGAAATCAATTTTATTACTGATAGATTGCCAATTTTTATCGTTCTCAGATGACGTTTTTGGATCTGTTTCAACTAAAAATTTTAAACGATCATAATTGTTTAAGGACAATTTTTTATTCGTTTTTAAAGGATTTGAAATTCGTTTAAAAGGAATTGTTTTATATTGTAATTTACTTTGTGTAGTTAATTTATCTGTTTTACATTTAGGGAAAAAATATGGTCGACCTTTTTGAATTGTGAAAAATTTGTCATTTTCAATTATAATTTTACCTACATGATTTGTATTAATACTATTAATAACAAAATCATTAATGTTCTTATTAGGAAGGTTTCTTTTTTCAATCGCAATACAATTTTCATTGGAAATTAATAAAATTTGTTTCGTATCTTGTTCACTAATCTTAAATTTTACAATTTCTAGTGGGTTTGGTGTTAAAGCTTCAATATAAACTAATGTTGTATACCTATCAATAAATTGATTTTTTTGAACTAAAGGGCAAGATTGTAAATTTTTATATTTTAAAGTTGGTAATACGTAATCATTCAGATTTAATTTTTTAGTTATTTGAAAATCAACTGATTGATGATGTTTATTATTCAGTAATTCAACTGATAAATCTTTTGAAAAAAACTTATGCGTTTTAAAATATAAAAATTCACTAATTAAATTTAAAGTACTATTCGTTTGAATACGTTGATTAGATTGATATACAAAATTAGCATTTGTATTAATTTTTAAGTTTTGTTCAAGATTTTCAAGTTTTAAAATTTGCTGAATTTTTTGTTTTTTAGGAAATTCATATAGTTGAAGGGAACGAATTAGTAATTGGGCACTATTTTTTCCTGTAATTTGTTCACAAATAGAAGGATTAGTGATTGTTATCGTTGAGAATATTTGTTCACCCGGGAAAAATAATTTCTTAGCTTTTGAAGATAATTTTTTTCCTTTTACTTTTGATGAAATTTTCTTTCCTTCATAAATTAAACCTGATTTAATGGTCAAAGTTTGAATAATATTATTTTTTTGGTTTGTAATCACTAAACCGGAAGTTTTCGAAAAATGTTCAGGTGTTATTTCAAAATTTTTGGATATAAAATCTCCATTTTTTACTAATAATACATTTGGTTCACAATTAACATAGTGAGTTTCTTCTTCTAGCCAAATTAATGTTCGGTAAAAAATTTCTGAAAACGTTTCAGTATCATCGAGTAGATCTTTTCGATTTTTAGAATTAATTTCTTTTTTATCGTTTTTAGAATTAAATTTTGATTTCTTGGTAATGTCTTTATTAATTAATAATTGATAATCTTTTTTATTATCACAAAAATAAACTTTATCTTTCAAATTATTAAATCGTGTAATTATTCGCCAATCATAAAATACGATACCGCCTGTTTTTGTTAAAAAAGAGTTTGAAAGTAATTTTGCAAATTTTTGTTTCCGTGTAACTTTTAAATACGTTTTTAAATCTTTAATAATTGTGTAAAGTAAATATTTTCTATTTTGTAAATTAAGAATAGTAATAGAATTATCGATTATTTTTGATAAGTGTTGAAAGTTTGTGTTTGGTAATGAATAAATATTATTTTGTGTCAAAATCTGATTTTGATACAAAGTTTTTTTTAAATTTTTATACTTAATAAATCCAGAATAAGAATTGACAATTTTAGTTCGAAATATATAACTATTTTTATTTAATTTATAATCAGAATAAAAATTAATATATGAATTTTTGGGGCTGTTATAAAGTTGACCTGATAACAACCAAATTAACTTATTATTATTTAAACTATTTAAACGAGTCTTTAATTTTGGAATAATAATTTCACCAGATGCGTTAGAAACAATAGGTTTTATTTCTCGTTTTAATTGTTTGTTAGTATTAATTAATTCTCCAATAACCGTATCTTTTTGAATATATTGATTATGTTTTGGAAATAAAATGGTATTTCGTGCTATTTCAATTTTCCGAATATTCAAATTTTCAGAATCAGGAATTAAAATTAAAGAACCTGAAGTTTTTGTCACCAAAACCTCTTCACCACGGTTTGTTCTTAAAATAACAGTTTCTAAAAATCTAGAAAATCGAATAATCCCATTTATAGGACTAACAATTTGTTGGCGAGCTTCTGATGTAAAAATACCTCCGGTATGAAAAGTACGCATCGTTAATTGGGTACCAGGTTCACCAATTGATTGACCCGCAATAATACCTACAGCTTCACCAATGTCTACAAGATTTTCTGTTGCTAAGTCCCAACCATAACATTGTTGACAAATTGCTCTATATAATTTACAAGTTAAAGGGGAACGTAAATATATTTGAGGTATCTTTTGTTCTTTTAAAGTTTCAAATAATAATGGAGTAACCTGTGAATTTTTTTCTGCTATTAAATTCAAATTTATTGGATCTTTAATTGATTTATTAAGAATTCGACCAATAATTTTTCGAGAAAATGCCGAATTTAATACTAAGACTGAATGATTTGTTTGGCAGTCTTTTTCACGAATTAAAATATCTTGGGCAACATCAATTAACCGTCGTGTTAAATAGCCAGAATTTGCAGTTTTTAAAGCTGTGTCAACGATACCTTTTCTTGCACCATAACCGGACATTAAATAATCCGTAATCGTTAAACCTTCACGAAAATTATGTTTAATAGGCAAATTCATAATTTCACCACTTGGATCAGACATTAATCCTCGCATCCCAACTAATTGACGAACTTGAGATAAATTACCTCGAGCCCCTGAGAATGCCATAATATATACTGAATTTAAAGGATCATATTTTTTAAAATAGCTAATAACTTGATCTTTTAATGATTCACTAGTTAAACTCCATGTATCAATAATTTTTTGAAATCTTTCAACTTCAGTAATTTTCCCTTTTAAGAAAATTTTTTCCGAATTTACAATTTCTTGATTTGCTTTCTCTAACATTAAGTTTTTAATAAAAGGAACTCGCAAATCTTCGATACTAATAGAAATTCCAGCAATAGTAGCATATTTAAATCCAAGATATTTTAATTCATCAGCTAATGTACAGGCTTGCATGGAATCGTAATTGGTAAAACTCCAACTTAGTATCTCACGAAGTTGTTTTTTACCTACTAAATTATTTTGATATGTATAATTTTCCATAGATATTAAAGAATTATAAAAAATTTAAAGTTTTTTGAATTGTATAATTTAAAATTACTCGACCTGTGGTTGTTTGCAGATATTGAACAATTTTTTCACCTTGCTTTGTTTTTCGAACTTGTAAATTATCGGAATATTCAATGGTGCTACCATCATTCAATGTTTGAACTTTTAGAATCTGGCTTGATTCAGTCGAATCAGAGAAATCTCTCACCCATATAGAACTATGAAGCTCAAGTTGATCTTGATCATACGCTAAAATAACATCTTCTAAATTCGCAAAATAATGATTAGAACCTAATAAATTTGGAATACTTGTTAGAGTTAAATAGTAACATCCTAATACCATATCTTGACTTGGCATTATAATTGGATCCCCATTTGCCGGTGATAAAAAGTTATAAGGAGCCAACATTAACATATAACATTCCGCTTGAGCTTCTAACGATAATGGAATATGGACAGCCATCTGATCTCCATCGAAATCAGCATTAAAAGCTGAACACACTAATGGATGTAATTTAATAGCTCTTCCTTGAATTAAAATTGGCTCAAACGCTTGAATACCTAAACGGTGTAAAGTTGGAGCTCTATTTAAAAATATTGGGTGATTTGTTAATACTTTTTCTAAAACAGGATCAATAATAGATTCATTTTGCTGGATTAAATTTTTAGCAATTTTCATATTACTTGCTAAACCTTGATTTATTAATTCTCGAATAATAAATGGTTGAAAAAGTTCTAAAGCCATTTCATAAGGCAATCCGCATTGGTTTAATTTTAATGTAGGTCCAACAACAATGACAGAACGCCCTGAATAATCTACTCGTTTTCCTAATAAATTTTGACGAAAACGGCCATACTTTCCTTTAATAATATCTGATAAAGATTTTAAAGGACGATTATTAGCACTTAGAGCTATCTTTCCACGTTTTCCATTATCAATTAATGTATCAACAGCTTCTTGAAGCATTCTTTTTTCATTTCGAATGATTAATTGAGGAGCATCAATTTCTAATAAGCGTAATAATCGATTATTACGTGTAATTATTCGTCTATATAATTCGTTTAAATCTGAGGTTGCAAAACGGCCACCTTCTAATTGAATCATAGGTCTCAATGCTGGAGGAATAACTGGTAAAATTGTTAAAATCATCCAGGCAGGATTTGCTCCTGTACCTACTAAATTTTCTAAAATTCGAATTCTTTTAATAGACTGTTCACGCAATTTATATAATCGTTGTTGTTCCCATTTTCTAAACCATTGTGAAAAATCATAATGTGGAGATTTTTTATTTAATGTTTCAGTACAATCTGAGACAAATAATCTTGTTCTATAAATTTCTGTCGTTAAATTTAATCGCTCAAGTTCTCGTTTAATTAGTGGAGCACCGATTAAAAAATTAGGTGTTGCTCTTAATAAATATTTTGGTGTACTATAACGGCGACTTTGAGGTTTTGGATATGGTTTTAAAGGATAATCCGTTGCTCCAAGTAATCTAAAATAACGATATTGTTGTAAATCCCAATGTAAACCATAAAAAGAAATTTCATCTTCAGCAATAAAATATGCTATCGAAGCTAATTTTATTCTTTTAATTCGTTCATCCCAAAGTTCCACAATAGTAGATGTGGTTGGTTTTAAATAGCCACATCTTGTACATCTTTCAGAATAAACAGTATAAGCTGTGTTAAAAGTTTTTTCACAATCTTCCACCTCTAATAATAATGCTAAAAAATTAGGCCGACTATTAATATACCAAACGTGAGCAACAGGATAAATTAAATTAATATAACCCATTCGATGACGTCTCACACGAGATTCGGTTAATTCTACGCCACATCTTTCGCAAATTAAACCTTCATATCTTACGCGTTTATATTTTCCACAAGCACATTCTAAACTTTTACTTGGTCCAAAAATTCGTTCACAAAATAAACCATCCATTTCTGGTTTAAAAGTCCGATAATTTATTGTTTCTGATTTTTGGACTTCTCCTACAAATTGGCCATTCGGTAATCTTCGATTTGCCCACTGTAAAATTCTTAAGGGAGAAGCTAATTTTATTTTAATATAGTCGAATTCTTTTACAAATTGTATCATGGTTTTAATTAAAATGATATATCAGTTAAATTTGAAGCTGGAGAAAACGTTTTTAAAAATGAATTATATTTTTCGATTAAATTAACTTCAACTTCATAATTAGTTTGAGAACTAAATTTTTCAAATTTATAAGTACTCATATCTAATCCAATAGCGCGCAATTCTTGTAATAATACCTTGAAAGATTCAGGAATACCAAATTTTGAAATTTGCTGACCTTTAACTATTGCATTTAAAGTTTCATTTCGACCTTGCATATCATCAGATTTGATTGTTAACAATTCTTTTAATGTAAAAGCAGCTCCAAAACCTTCTAAAGCCCAAACTTCCATTTCACCAAATCTTTGTCCACCATGTTGAGCTTTTCCTCTTAAAGGTTGTTGAGTAATAAGTGAATAAGGACCTGTTGCTCGAGCATGCATTTTGTCATCAACTAAATGAATAAGTTTTAACATATAAGTATTACCAACAGTAACTGGATTTTCAAACTCTTTCCCTGTTCGTCCATCTAAAAGAACCATTTTTCCCGGAGCATATGGATTAAATAACCAACTTTCATCATTAACAATTGATGCTTGACGTAATTTTTTATTAATTAAAATACGTGACATTTCTAAGCCATACATTTCATCAAAAGGTAAAATTTTAAAACGACAATTTAGTTTATCACCAGCTAATCCTAATAAACATTCATATAATTGACCAACATTCATTCGTGAAGGTACTCCTAACGGATTTAGAATAATATCTAAAGGTCGGCCATTTGGTAAAAATGGCATATCTTGGCGAGGTAATATACGAGAAATAATACCTTTATTTCCATGACGACCTGCAATTTTATCACCAACTTGAATTTTACGAATTTGAGCTATAAAAATATAAATTTTTTCAAATTTATAAGTTAATTGCGTGCGACGATTAAAAGTAATTGTTTCAATTATACGTCCATAATCTCCATCAGGCATTCGATATGAATTATCTTTTACTCCTTTAGATTTTGCACCAAAAATCGCTCGTAGTAATTTAGCTTCAGGTAATTGTTCAGAATTGTCATTAGCTGTAACTTTACCTACTAAAATATCGCCTGGTTTTACAAATGTACCTACTCGAATAATTCCATCTTCATTTAAATTTTCGACTTCATTAGAAGTTAAGTTGGGTATCTTTTTTGTTGTTTGTTCTGGTAAATCTGAAGACCTATCTATCTCAACTTTATATCGCTCTATATGAATGGAAGTAAAAACGTCATCATAGACTAATCGTTCATTAATCAATATAGCATCTTCAAAATTATAACCTTGCCATGGCATATAACCGACTAAAACATTTTGGCCAAGAGCAATTTCACTTGAATTAATACCAGGCCCATCTGTTAAAACTTGACCTGACTGTATAGTTTCACCTTTCCAAATAATAGGTCGATGATTGATACATGTTTGTTGATTGGAACGCAAATATTTTTGTAATTTATAATTTGATTTTCTACCTTCTGAGTTTCTAATAGTTATTTTAGTAGCTGTTACGGAATCCACAATTCCTGAAACTTGTGCATTTAAAGTCATTCCCGAATCAATTGCTATTTGATTTTCTAAGCCAGTACCCACAATAGATTTTTGTGGTAATAATAAAGGAACTGATTGACGTTGCATATTAGATCCCATTAAAGCTCTATTGGCGTCATCATGCTCAAAAAATGGAATTAAAGAAGCTGCTACAGAAACAACCTGTACAGGTGAAATTGCAATAAAATCTACTTCTGAAGGAGAAACATTTACAAAATCTTGTTTATAACGAACTGGAATAACATTTTTTATTAAATAATTATTTTTATTAATAGAAATATCAGCTGGTGCAATTTTATATAAATCTTCAATATCGGCTGTTAAATAAATAGGATTCCCTGTTTTAAGAACCTTACCATTTATAACTCGCCAAAAAGGAGTTTCTAAAAACCCAGATTTGTTAACACGAGCACATGTAGTTAATGAAGCAATTAAACCAACATTTTGACCCTCCGGAGTCTCTATAGGACAAATGCGTCCGTAATGACTCGGATGAATATCTCGTACTGAAAAACTAATTCTATCCCGTTCAAATCCCCCAGGACCTAAACCACTTACTCGGCGTCTATGAGTTAATGATGAAAGTGGATTAGTTTGATCCAGATATTGTGATAATTGACTTGATCCAAAAAATTCTTTTACAGTAGCATTCACAATATTAAAACTTAATAAATGCGTTGAATCGATATTATTAGTTTGATTACGTAATTTGCGGACTAATCTTTGAAAGCCTATTCTAAATAAATTTTGTAATAATTCACCTACTGATCTTACGCGACGATTCTTTAAATGATCAATATCATCGGGAAGAGTTTTTGAAATTGTTAATGTTATTAATTTATCAGTAATTGCAAAAATATCTTCATAAGTAATTGTTTGATATCTTTCACTTATATCAGTATTTAAACGTTTGTTTATTTGCCCTCTTCCAATTTTGCCTAATCGATAATATGATGGATCAAAAATTCTTGAGAATTCGGAAATTTGATTGAAATGAGTAGATGGTAATTGAAATCTTAATAAAGGTTGATCTAATATTAATGAATGAAGTAATAAAGGTTTTGTAAAATAAAAGAAATCACGATGTTCTAAATTTTGATAAATCTCAAAATCACTTAGACCCATTTCTTTTAATAAAGACAGAACTGATTTGTGACTAATTTTATCTAATTGAATAGTTACATATTCTTCTTGGTGTTTAATAGAATAATTGTAAGGATTAATTTTTAAATTTTTTTGAAAGCCAAATCTAATCCAAGAACCATATTCAGGTATTAAAGTTGCTGTATATAATTCTTTATCAATATATTTAGTATCATAGTTTGTTTTAACTTTATGGTCTTCATTAAAAATTAATAATCGAGTTTTTGATTTTGTATATTGATGTCGATCAGGTACATATCCAAGATCTGAAATTTTTTTAAAAGTATATCTTAATTGATCTTTCAAACTATTAGAAAAATAAATAGTTGATCTTAAACTTAGCAAATTATTTAAATTGGCAAATCTTTGATAACAAATTTGATCATTTTCTAAATTTTGTTTTAATAATGAAAAATTTTGTAAAGTATTAATTTTTAAATTTGATAATTTCGTTAAAAGAATTAAATTTTTATTTAAATACAACTGCACTAATTTTAAAGAAAATTGAATAACTAGTTCATATTTTTTTAAAATCTCATCATTGCTAGAAATGCTAATAGAATTATTTGTTAATTTATTTTTTTTATATTTGTTTGTTAATTTAGTTAATGAATAAAAATATTGAATAACATAATGAAGGGTTTGAGAAGTTTTATAAGTTTTTTTGGTAATATTTGATTTTGTCTGAAAAAATATTAACCATTTATAAAATAACTTAATTAATTGTCTTTTTTTGTAAGAATTAGGAATTTGTAAAAAAGTTTGGTACGTTTTAAAAGCAAATAATAAATAACACAAACTATTTGACGTCTTGGGTTGTTTAAAAAAGTTTAATGAATATGCTAAAATAGAAGTTTGAGTCCATTGTGGAACAATTACTAATACCTTTTCTTTCCATTCATAATTGATCAATGGTGTAGCAAAAAACAAGTCATTATCAGAAAGTGAGGCTTGTCCGGCAGGTAGAAAAGAGCGTAATTTTGTAATTTCTGTTGATAACTTTCGTTTAAAGGGTCTTTGTCGTTTTTGATTTTTTACTTTTTCAAAATAAATTCCAGGGCTTCGAATAATTTGGCTTACAATTACTCGTTCACAACCATTTAAAATAAAGGTTGCTGCTGTTGTCATTAAAGGTAAGGTAATAAGTGGAAATTTACTATAAAAGTAAACTGTGTTCGTTTTTTTATTTCGTACTTCGATGGGAATAACAAGTTGTGCTCTATAATTTCCACTATACTTTCGAGCAACAGATAAAGTACAAGCTGGTTTTAGTAAACCATACTCCTCCCCATAGAGAGCATATTCTGTATTTTGACTAAAATCAAGAATTTGTGAAAAAAATCTTAATTCTTCTGCTAAACCTTGGCTTAAAAACCAGCAAAAACTTGCTCTTTGCATTGTTATAAAATCAGGAAGTGTTGTAGTATAGTTTAATTGATTCATAATCTTTGTTATTGAATAATAATAAATTCATTTTATGAATTTTAAGAAAAAGTTTATTCTAGTTAGAAAAATTAACAAAGTTTCTAGCTAGAATAGTTTAATTTAAAAAGTTTATACTATTTTCAATGAATTAGCTAAAGTTGATTTTTTTCTAGACGCAGAATTTTTGTGGAAAACGTTTTTTTTTGCACCTTTATCCAATAAACTATAAATAGAATTTAGAATTTGCTTTGCTTTTTCTTTGTCATTAGGATCTTTAGAAATTTTATAAACTTCTAAATCTTTTAAAAAAGCTTTAATTAAAGTTCTTACTGAACTTTTATAAAAACGATTTTGTAATCGATTTCGTTTATTAATTTCAATACGTTTTTTTGCTGATTTATTATTGGCCATATTAAAAATTTTGTTCTAAGTCTATTTTAGGAAATATATTTTAGACAAGCTTAATATATTTATACAAAAATTGGAAGTTTTTAGTTTAAAAACTTTTTATCTGCTATTTTTTTAAAGCTTGCTTTTATTTCAAAATTTATATAACATCTACGTTTATAAGATAAAAGCTTAATTAAAATTATTATGGCAAAAAATAAAGGAACTCGTATTCTGATTACTTTAGAGTGTACTGAATGTCGTTCAAATATGAATAAAAGATCACCAGGTGTATCACGTTATTTAACTCAAAAAAATCGCCGGAATAACCCTGAACGTTTAGAATTAAATAAATATTGTCCGCATTGTAATAAAACAACAATACATAAAGAAATAAAATAAATGATAAAATAATTATGATAGCTAAAAAACAAAAAACTTCTCCGATTAGTATGAATCAAAAAATTGATTATAAAGACATTGATTTGTTAAGTTTATTTCTAACAGAACAAGGCAAAATTCTTCCACGTCGTGCTACTGGTGTTACTGTTCAACAACAACGAAAATTAACAAAAGCAATTAAACGAGCACGTATAATTGCTTTATTACCATTTGTTGCATATAACGATAGTAACAGTCGATAAAATGGTCCTAAAAAATTTCAAATTAATTAAGTAAAATTATTAATTAATTTGAAAAAACAAATTAAAAGTAAAAAGACTCTAGAAAATCCAAACCAATAGAAATATTTTTTTTTAAATAAAGTATTCTAAACCATTTGTCATATATTAAAAAATATCAAACAATTAATTTAGTAAGTTAAACAAATTTACGATGTAGACAATAGATAGGTATAGCAAATTTTAACCAAATACTAATAATAAAATTAAAACATAATAAAGATTATAATTTATATACCAATAAATTTGTAGTATAATGTATATTAATTTGTAACTTAAAAGACAAGAAAAACCTGAATTTTTATTAACTAGTTTTCTATAAAAGGAAAAGTTCTATGGGGAATTTCATCGATAAAACCTTTACAGTAATAGCCGATATTTTATTAAAGGTTTTACCGGCAAGTAAAAAAGAAAAACAGGCTTTTTCTTATTACCGAGCCGGAATGGCTGCTCAAACAAAAGGTAGATATTCAGAAGCCTTAGAAAATTATTATGAAGCTTTAAGTCTTGAAGAAGATCCATATGATCGTAGTTATACCCTATATAATATTGGTTTAATTTATGGTAATACTGGACGATATACTCAATCGTTAGAATTTTATCATCAAGCTTTGGGGTTAAATCCAAATCTTCCACAGGCTTTATATAATATTGGAGTAATTTATCATATGCAAGCAACAAGGGCTGAATCATTTACAGAAGAGGAATATATTAATTTGGCTGAAAAATTATTTGATAAAGCAGCAGAATATTGGCGACAAGCTTTAAAATTAGCACCTGATAATTATCCCGGTGTAAGAAACTGGTTAAAGATTACTGGTCGAGTAGATGGTTCAGAATAATTCACAAAATTTATTAGGTATTCAACAATTAAAGAAAGATTGTTATACAATGGTAGCTAGTTAGTAAATTTTAAATCTGTTGCTATTTCAAATTATACATTAACTTGTGAAAGTATTTTTATTCTAAAATATTCTAATATGTTCAATTAAAATGGCAGATAATATTAATAAAGGTTTCGTTACTCAAATCATTGGTCCAGTATTAGACATCCAATTTAGTTCTGGTTCTTTACCACCTATTTATAGTGCAGTTGAAATTGCTTTAGAAGACGGTTTTGTAATTGGTGAAGTTCAACAATTATTAGGTGATAATAAAGTTCGTGTAGTATCAATGCGTTCTACAGACGGTTTAAAACGTGGTGCAGAAGTTATTGATTTAGGTGCTCCTATTACGGTTCCTGTAGGTACGTCGACGTTAGGTCGTATTTTCAACGTGATTGGTGAACCTGTAGATGAACAAGGTGATGTTGAAATTAACGATACTTTACCAATTCACCGTGATGCTCCAGCTTTTACTGAATTAGAAACAAAACCATCAATTTTTGAAACAGGTATTAAGGTAGTAGATTTATTAGCACCTTATCGTCGTGGTGGAAAAATTGGTTTATTTGGTGGTGCTGGTGTAGGTAAAACTGTATTAATTATGGAATTAATTAATAACATTGCTAAAGCGCACGGTGGTGTATCTGTATTTGGTGGTGTAGGTGAGCGTACGCGTGAAGGTAATGATTTATATGAGGAAATGAAAGAATCTGGAGTTATTAATGAAAAAAACTTCGCAGAATCTAAAGTAGCTTTAGTATATGGTCAAATGAATGAACCTCCAGGAGCACGTATGCGTGTAGGTTTAACAGCTTTAACAATGGCTGAATACTTCCGTGATGTAAATAAACAAGATGTTTTATTATTTATTGATAACATCTTCCGTTTTACACAAGCAGGTTCTGAGGTATCAGCATTATTAGGTCGTATGCCATCTGCTGTAGGTTACCAACCAACTTTAGCAACTGAAATGGGTGCATTACAAGAACGTATTACATCAACAACTCAAGGTTCTATTACATCAATTCAAGCAGTATATGTTCCTGCCGATGATTTAACTGATCCAGCACCAGCAACAACATTTGCGCATTTAGATGCTACTACAGTATTATCACGTAATTTAGCAGCAAAAGGTATTTATCCTGCAGTAGATCCATTAGATTCAACTTCTACAATGTTACAACCAAATATTGTGTCACCAGAACACTATGAAATTGCAGAAACAGTAAAAGAAACATTACAACGTTACAAAGAATTACAAGATATTATTGCTATTTTAGGTATCGATGAATTATCAGAAGAAGATCGTTTAACTGTAGCGCGTGCTCGTAAAGTTGAACGTTTCTTATCTCAACCATTCTTTGTTGCAGAAATTTTCACTGGGTCACCAGGTAAATATGTAAGTTTAGAGGAAACAATTAAAGGTTTCACTATGGTTTTAAATGGTGAATTAGACGAATTACCTGAACAAGCATTTTACCTTGTAGGTAACATTGAAGAAGCAATGGCAAAAGCAGAAACTCTAAAATAAGGAGTAATTAATATGGTTATGAACATTCGCGTTCTTACCCCAGACCGAGTTATATGCTCAACAGCAGCTGATGAAGTAGTCTTACCTGGTTTAACTGGTCAAGTAGGGGTATTAGATGGTCATGCAGCGCTAATCACAGCTTTAGACACAGGATTATTACGAATTAAATTAGATGAAACATGGACTCCAATCATTTTATGTGGTGGTCTAGCAGAAATTGATAGAAACCGCGTCACTGTATTAGTAAATGATGTAGAGGAATTTACTAATATTGAATTAAGTGAAGCAACAAAAGAATTAGAAGAAGCAACGTTAGCTGTCGAAAAAGCAGAAAGTAGCAAAGATCGTTTAGATGCTTCTGTTGAATTAAAGAAAGCTAATGCTCGTGTTCAAGGAATGAACTATCTATCAAAGAAAATGTAAATACGTAAAATTAATTTGTTAAGTTTTTTAACTTAACAAATTAATTTTACGTATTTACATTTTCTTTGATAAAATTAGAAATATAATTAAATTACATTATAGTATGGTAACAAATTCTAATTTTAGTTTTAAAAAAAATACAAGCGTTATATTAGAACTTCCTTTTCCAGAACATATTGAAGAATTAAGACAAAGAGTAGTATTTTTGTTTCTGACAATTCTATTATTAACAACCTTTTCATTCTTAGAGGTTAAAACAATAGTTAAAATTCTAGAATATCCAATAAATAATGTAAAATTTTTTCAGATTTCTCCTGGAGAGTATTTTATTTCAACCGTAAAAATTGCATTTTATACGGGATTACTATTTACAAGTCCATTTGCAATCAGTCAAATAACTTTATTTTTATTACCTGGATTAACAAAAAAAGAAACAAAAATAATTTTACCATTATTAATAAGCTCTTTAATTTTATTTGGATTAGGTATTACTTTTTCCTACTATACATTAATACCAGCTGCTCTTAATTTTTTCTTAAATTACAGTGAAGAAGTAATAGAGCCTTTTTGGTCATTCGACCAATATTTTGAATTTATATTGGTTCTTTTTTATAGTACAGGATTAGCGTTTCAAATCCCAATTATTCAAATTTTAGTTGGTTTATTAAATATAGTATCACCTACTCAAATGTTAGGAGCATGGAGATATATAATTTTAATAGCAACAATTTTAGGAGCAATTTTAACTCCCTCTACCGATCCATTAACGCAGTTATTACTATCAGTAGCTATATTACTGTTATATTTTGCTGGATTAGGTATCTTGTTTTTAATAAAAAATTAATTTTTACACTAAAGTATCCATCCTTTAAAAAGTATTTACTCGATGATAACTAACAAGTTTATTAAAAGTCTTTTACTCAATTTAGCTATTGTTGGACTATTCTTTGGATTCAGCATTGAAAATTCAAATGCATATCCAGTATTTGCTCAACAAAATTATTCAAATCCTCGTGCTGCAAATGGTAAATTAGCATGTGCAAACTGTCATTTGAATCAAAAAGCTATTGAGATTGAAGCTCCTCAAGCTGTTCTTCCGAACTCAGTATTTGAAATAACAGTAAAAGTACCTTATGATACTAGTAAACAACAAATTGGAGCAAATGGTCAAAAAGCTGACTTAAATGTTGGTGGTATTTTAATATTACCAAAAGGCTTTAAATTAGCACCAAAAAATGAAATCCCAGCTGAAGTTAAAGCAAAAAATAAAGGTGTATTCTATTCTCCATATAGTACTGAATTAGATAATATTTTAGTGGTAGGACCGATTGCAGGTAAAACACATCAAGAGTTAACGTTCCCGGTAATTTCTCCTGATCCAGAAAAAGATTCTAACATTAAATATTTAACATACCCAATTTATGCTGGTGGAAATCGAGGACGTGGTCAAGTTTATCCTACAGGTGAAAAAAGCAATGTAAATGTTTTTGGGGCTAGTCAAACAGGACAAATTACAGAAATTACAGTTGCTGAAAAAGGTGATTCTAATGTTGTTATTGTTAACTCAAATGGAACAAAAACATCGCAAGTCATACCTGCAGGTTTAAGTTTAATTGTTAAAGTGGGTGATATTGTAAAAGCTGAACAAGGATTAAACGCTGATCCAAATGCTGGTGGATTCGGACAAGAAGAAAGTGAACTTGTTTTACAAAATCCATTACGTATTATTGGTTATTTAGCATTCTGTTTCTGTGCATTATTAACCCAAGTTTTCTTAATTATAAAGAAAAAACAATTTGAAAAAGTACAAGCGGCAGAGCTTAATTTCTAATTTAAATAGCGAAAAGGTACATAAATATTTACCTTTTCGCTATTTAAATTAATATAATTCGTCTTCTTGATGTACTAAAATTGTACAATCAGATTTTGGATATGCAATACAAGTTAAAACAAAACCTGCTTTAAGTTGATCATCATCTAAAAATGTTTGTTCTGATTGATCAATATCACCAGAGGTAACTTTACCAGCACATGTAGAACATGCACCTGCACGACAAGAATATGGTAAATCAATCCCTTGCTCTTCTGCTGTATCTAAAACAAAAACATCATCTTGACAATCAATAGTTGAATTAATCCCGTGCTCTTCGCTTAATAATGTAACTTTATAAGTAACCATATAACTCCTTATTTATAAATAGATGGATAGATAAAGAAAAACAATTTTAGCCTTACTTTACTAACTAGCATTATACTACGGAAATGAAATTGTAGTAAAAAATTTTCTAAAATTTCTTTTTTTAAAAAGCTTGACGTAGGCGACTTGCTTTTCCCTTTAATTTTCGTAAATAATAAAGTTTAGATCGACGAACCTTTGCAGAACGTAAAACAGTAATAGAATCTATTTTTGGTGAATGTAGTAAAAAAATTCTTTCAATCCCAATTCCTTGCAATACTTTTCGAACTGTTATTGTTGTATTAATAGAACTATTTTTTTTTGCAATAATTGTACCCTCATAAAATTGAACTCGTTCCTTGGTACCCTCAATAATTTTTACACCAACTTTGACGTTATCACCAATTTTAAAAGTTGGAAGATTTGTTTTAAGAAATTGATTCTCGAGATTTGATATAGGTGCTTGTAAATTTAATTTTTCCATAATTAATAATCCTTCTCTGATATTGTTTAATACAGTTTATCTTACAATTAGATTGCTAAAAAAACAATATAAAAGTCAATTCTATTTAATAATTACTAAATGCATTCGACTGGGTTCGAACCAGTGATGTTCCATCGGAAAACGGATTATGAGTCCGGTGCCTTCAACCACTCGGCCACGAATGCTTATTTGGAGCTGATGGGATTTGAACCCACGTCCATCTAACTATAAAAAAAATGCTCGTTCACAGGTATAGTTTTATACTAAAACAATTTACAATAATTATTCTAAACTAAAGACAAAAAAACGTCTAGTAATAGTGAACAAAAATTAAATAATATATTTTCTAAGCGATAGCTAAATTCATTACAGAATTTCTATTGTTTAGAGTTAAACGTTTAAAGTTAAAAATTATGATATTATTAGCAGTTATTAATTTATTAGCAGATTTTTACGAAGTATACAAGCTTCGACCTGCATCACATTTTTTTCATTATTAAATGTCGAAACCAAAGCAGCCCCTATTTTTATTCCATAAAAAACTATAAAATAACTTGTTTTTAAGCATGAAGGGAATCGAACCCTTGACTTTCAGAATCGGAATCTGATGCTCTATCCACTGAGCTACATGCTTTATTTTAAAAATAATTTAATCTATTAACTAAGCTAATAGATTAAATTATTTTTAAAAAATTAGTAGTAAATTTTACCACCACCCCATTTTTCTGTAACAATTTTTGGTTGTAACATAATGTGACCAGCAATTGCATATAAATCATCATCAGTTAAAGACCGCATACGTGGATATATATCAGCACTTTTAATACTTGGATGAATTTCGGCAATAGATTCTAAACCATCATAACTAGTAGGATTTTTTAAAAAATCAACTAAACCAGAAATACTATCACGACGTGGAGTAGCTAAGCTTAATGCTTCTGGATCTAAACCAACATTTGGATTTGTTTTTGTAATACCACCAACGTGACATGCACCACAAGTAGCATTGAACAAACGTTTACCACGTTTTACTTGTTCTGGTGATAATACAGTAGTGTTTCCGGCTGAATCTGTTACAACAGTTCTAGTTGCTTCATCTAAATCAATTGCTGATGCATTAAACACAAAAACATTAAAAATACAGAAGAATAAAATTCCAAAAAATTGTGAAGATTTTTTAAACATAAAAGAATAAAATTAGTTAAGACCTTGAAACCAAGATAAAATGTTTGTATTACTTTTCTTTTTTCTTTCTCATTTTAAAGATTAAACCTCGTAATCGAATATTTTCCCATCCAGCAAGTAAAACACTTGTAATAATTAATGCTTGACTAAACAATAATATTGGATCTAACCGCCAACCATGAACCATCAGAATACCACAATAGAAAAAACCTGTAGTGACGAAAAATAAATCTTCATCTCTTGAAACTTCAGGTTTAACTTTTCGAAGTCCATATAATAAAATTATGCCAAATAGTAAAATACCACTTAAGAATACATTTGGACCAAAATTAACATTTATCATGTTATTTAAATTTGTTCCTTACTGTTAAAGAAATTAAACAATTTTAGTTTAACTAATAATTTAAAGATTGTAAATTGATTAATTTAACTACGTGTTACCCGATCAGTTTTACTAATAATGATTAAAGCAAGACCAATAACTACTACTACAAGACCACCTGCTACTAAACTAGAGATAAAATTTGCTAAAGAAGATGTCATTTATAAGTTCCTATTATATTAAATAAAAAATGAAAAATAGTAATCTTAACTATACTAAATATGGTATCAATATTAAAATATATATAACTAATATTAAATATTTAATTATTTATAGTTATACTACAGTATAGTTTACTATAAAAATCTTTAACTAAAAAATAATTTTAAAAATAATCAAATTTAATGGATATAGTTTTAATACCAATTTAAAAAAATTATTTGTGCTGCTATTTTACAATTCTGACACGGTCAATAAATTTTTTAATTTATATTAATTCTATATCCAATATTAATTATACATTTAAATCTTGAAATAATCAATCTTTTATTTATAATCTTAATTTTATTAAAAAGACTTGTTATTTCCGTAGATTTAGTTTATTATTTAATTGTGGAACTTACAAAAGCCCGGATAGCTCAGTTGGTAGAGCAGTGGATTGAAGATCCTCGTGTCACCAGTTCGAATCTGGTTCTGGGCAATAAAAAAATTCCCCACTTTTATAAATCTAAATTAGAATATCGTGTGGTTTTTTTATCAAATTTTAATTGAATATTACCGGTTGGTCCATTTCGCTGTTTAGCAATAATTAAGTCAATTACTTTGATAAAACTATCTGGAATTAAATTAGTATTGTTTCTATCGTTTTCATAGAGCATTAATATTAAATCTGCATCTTGCTCAATCGAACCACTTTCACGTAAATCTGATAAAATAGGTTTTCTATCACTTCTAGTTTCAACATTACGACTTAATTGTGAAAGAGCGATTATTGGGATATTGAATTCTCGTGCAACATTTTTTAGTCCTCGAGTGATTTGAGATAATTCTTGTGCTCGATTACCATTTTTTATGATTGGATTTTGCATTAACTGAAGATAATCTATAATAATTACACCTATTTTTTTATATTGTAATAAAATAGTTTTAATTTTTTCCCGAATATCTTGAACTGATAAATTAGAACTGTCATCAATAAATAAAGGAAACTTTGAGAAGATTTTAATAATTTTGTTTAATTTAGTCCAATCTGTTTTATAAAGTTTTCCGCTTCTTAAGCGTGATTGATTAATATTGGTTTCCATGGATAATAATCTATACATTATTTGTTCTTTTGACATTTCTAAACTAAAAACTAAAACCGGTAACTTTGAATAATTTAGAATGTTTAAGCTAATAGTTAAGGCAAACGCTGTTTTCCCAATTGAAGGACGACCAGCCATAATAATTAAATCAGAATTTTGAAATCCTTGCGTTAAAGAATCTAGTGCATAAAAACCTGAGCTTAATCCAGGTAACCTTGGATAAGTTGCCTTTTGTTTTAATTCTAAAAAAATAGTATAAACTAATTCAGTACTAGTTGATAATTTTGTTGGTTTGAATTCGTTACTTAAATTAAATAATTGTTCTTCAAATTCAGTTAGAATGATTTCAAGAGGTGAGTTTGTAATATAACTTGAATTAATAGCTTTATAACCAATTTTTATTAATGAACGCCTTAAAAATTTATCCTTAAGTAATCTAAGATATTCATTTAAATACACTAAATTTGGTACTTGATTGATTAATTCGATTAGAACTTTTACTCCACCAATTTTACTTAGTAAACCATTTTCTTGTAAAAAAGTTGTTAGTGTAATAATATCAACTGACTGTTTCGTTTGATACATAAAAATTATAGCTTTAAAAAGTTCTTGATGATTTTTAAAATAAAAAGCATCAATAGTTACAGTTTTTATTATTATTTCAATTACTTGTGGATTTGTTAACATGCAACTTATAACCATTTTTTCGGCTAAAAAATTATGTGGTAAATAATTGTCATAGTTTGACTCTGGTATTAATTTATTCATATAAATTTAAAATTTATTCAAAAGGTTGAAATATCAATTAATAAATAGTATAATACATGAGGGCGTCCTTAGTTCAGTTGGTAGAACGCTAGTCTCCAAAATTAGATGTCGAGGGTTCAAGTCCTTCAGGGCGCGTTTCTCAGTTTTTTGAGAAAGTTATACTTTATTTTGATAGAATTTTATAATTTTTAAAAGTTCCGCAATTAACTAGTTTAGAAAATGAAAAAAGAATACTATTTGAACAACTAAAAATTTAAAAATTGTAATGGCAAAAAAAGTAACTGGCTTAATTAAATTAGCATTACCTGCAGGTAAAGCGACGCCAGCACCTCCTGTTGGACCAGCATTAGGTCAACATGGTGTAAATATCGCAGCTTTTTGTAAAGAATACAATGCAAAAACAACTGACAAAACAGGATTAATTATTCCTGTTGAAATTTCAGTTTACGAAGATAGAAGTTATACTTTTATTTTAAAAACACCTCCAGCATCTGTTCTTTTAGCAAACGCAGCAAAAATAAAAAAAGGTTCAGCGACACCAAATAGAATAACAGTTGGATCTATTACAAAAACTCAGTTAGAAGAAATTGCACAAATTAAATTACCAGATTTAAATACTACAAAAATTAGTAGTGCAATTAAAATTGTTGAAGGGACTGCTCGTAATATGGGTATCTCCATTGCAGATGAAGTTTAAATTTTATAACCTTTAATGGAGAAATTTTATGAAAAAATTGTCACGTCGTCAAATAAAAAATCTAGAAAAAACTAAAGGGAATATCTATTCAGATTTACAACAAGCCATAATTACATTAAAAGAAACGGCTACTGCTAAGTTTCCTGAAAGTGTAGAATTACATGCTAATTTAAATATTAACCCCAAATATGCAGATCAACAATTAAGAACAACAGTAACATTACCAAATGGTATAGGTAAACAAGTTCGAATTGCTGTATTAACGAATGACGAAAATTTTTCGGAAGCGGAATTAGCAGGAGCAGATATAGTTGGTAATGACGAACTAATTGAAGATATTACTCAAGGAAATATTAAATTTGATTTATTAGTTGCTACACCAAACATGATGCCTAAATTGGCAAAATTAGGTAGAGTATTAGGTCCAAAAGGTTTAATGCCATCACCAAAATCAGGGACTGTTACAACTACAATAACAGATACATTAACTGAATTTAAAAAAGGAAAATTTGAATATAAAGCTGACAAAACAGGGGTTGTTCATGTTAGTTTTGGAAAAGCGGATTTTTCAAATGAACAATTAATTGAAAACTTAACTGAATTATATCGTTCAATTGAACAAAATCGACCTTCAGGAGTAAAAGGAAAATACTTCAAAAATTTATACATTTGCACAAGTATGGGACCTTCAATTAAATTAAATTTAGATATCTTTATTTAACTATTATTAACAAAATTAAAAATTAGTATGTCAGAAAAAATTGATCAAATCGTTGAAGATTTAAAAACGTTAACATTATTAGAAGCTTCAGAATTAGTAACAAAAATTGAAGAAACATTTGGAGTGGATGCATCAGCAACTGGTGGAACAATGGTAATGGCAGCACCTGTAGAAGCAGAAGAAGTAGAAGAAAAAACTGAATTTAACGTAATGTTAGATGGAGTACCAGCAGATAAGAAAATCGCTATTCTAAAAGTTGTTCGTAGTTTAACAGGACTTGGTTTAAAAGAAGCAAAAACCATCGTAGAATCTACACCTCAACAAATTCAAGAAGGTGTTAGTAAAGACGTAGCTGAAGATGCTAAAAAACAACTAGAAGAAGCAGGTGCTACTGTATCATTAGCATAAAAATCAAAAACAATTAATTGTTACTAAAAAATAGTAACAATTAATTGTTTTTGATTACCAAAAACCTAATGAAACGGCTTTATCAATTGGTAAACAAGCGCCAATACCTAACCAAACTGCAGTAAAGAAACCTAGAATGAATACTAAACTAGCAATTGGACGACGAAATGGATTTTGGAATTTATTAACATTTTCAATGAAAGGCACTGTAATTAAACCTGCTGGTACTGCTGCCATAGCTAGTACACCTAATAATTTATTTGGTAATACACGTAATAAATTAAATGTTGGGAAGAAATACCATTCAGGTAAAATTTCTAAAGGTGTATTAAAAGGATCTGCAGGTTCACCTAATTGAGTAGGTGCCATAACACCTAAACCAATACAACAAGCAAATGTACCTAAAATACAAACAGGGAATACATATAAAAGATCGTTAGGCCATGCGGGTTCACCATAGTAATTATGACCCATACCTTTAGCAAGTTTCGCTCTTAATTTAGGATCTGTTAAATCTGGTTTTTTGATTACTGACATAATAAGTTTTCAATATTTAATTATTTATAAAGGTCCTGAAATACCTTGTTTCCGAATCATTAAAAAATGTGTTAACATTAATACTGCTGCTGCTAATGGAAGAACAAATGTATGTGCACTATAAAAACGCGTAAGTGTACCTTGACCTACACTTTCACCACCACGTAAAAGTAATACGATTGGTGGTCCAACTATAGGTACAGCTGCAGGAACGCCTGTTACAATTTTACATGCCCAAAAGCCTACTTGATCCCACGGTAAAGAATAACCTGTAACACCGAATGATACTGTTACAACAGCTAAAATTACACCAGTAACCCATGTTAACTCACGAGGTTTCTTGAAACCTCCTGTTAAATAAACACGGAAAACGTGTAAAACCATCATCATAACCATCATACTCGCTGACCAACGGTGTATAGAACGAATTAACCATCCAAAATTAACACTAGTCATAATGTACTCAACAGATGCAAACGCATCTACAACACTCGGACGATAGTAGAATGTCATAGCAAATCCTGTCGCAACTTGAACTAAAAAACATGTAAAAACAATACCACCAAAACAATAAAAAATATTTACATGAGGTGGAACATATTTACTTGAAATATCATCGGCAATTGCTTGAACTTCTAATCGTTCTTCAAACCAATCGTAAACTTTACTCATAATAACTTAAAAAAATTTATATCACAGTTAAGCAGATATTATAAATGAAGGCGAGAGTGGGATTCGAACCCACGGAATCCGTAAAGATTCATCTGATTTCAAATCAGACGCAATCGACCAACTCTGCCATCTCGCCAAAAGATTAGCTTAAAAACTAATCTTAAATAAGTTAACTTTCGTAACTACTTACGCCACTGAATTTTACTGAAGCCGGATTTGGATTTTTTCCTATAGAAAAATCACGACTATTCACTGCAGTCCGTCCCGGGTTAACTTTTTCAGGGAACACACCATCTTTTGGATGTAAATATTGAACCTCGCCACTAGGGAAAATTCTATAAATTTTATAGTTGTTAATTTTAAACGTTCTTAATTGCGTACCTAATGCAAGACACTGTTCTTTACGAGCTAAGTATAATAAATTTTCACCGTTTCGCATGATTGCAGCACCGCCGGTAGGCATTTCAAAAATTTGTTCTTTTGTACTATTCCAAGTAATAGCGTATTTTTCTTCTACTTCAGCTGATCTTAACCAGCCTCCAGTACTTCCTCCAAAAGTAGGAAAAGGTGTTTGTAAATTTAATGTCATAGGTAAAACCTTATAGTTAATTAACGTTCACTATATAATTTTAATAAAAAAATAAAAATTTTTATTTTTTTCTATAAGTTTCTAGCGGAGAATGGATTTGAACCATTGACCTTCGGGTTATGAGCCCAACGAGCTACCAGGCTGCTCTACTCCGCGCTTTGTGACGACATAATATACGTATAGTAATAATATTTACTCGAAAATGCAATACTTTCATCTAAATTAAATAGAATATAATACTTACTATTTAATTTAAATTAAAATAAAAAGCCATTAACAAATAAGTTAAAACACTTATTCCCGTTATATAATTTAAAGTTCGTTGGGTTGACGAAGGTGATCCAAAAATATCACTTTTATTCGCAAAACTAGATAATCCAATATTTTCTTGCGGCATGCGCAAGAAAATAATTAGAATTAAAAATAAGCTCATTAAACCCCAAAAGATTTTTAACATAATAAAATTTTTATAGCTTAATTAAAATTTAATCTTCAATTTCAAAAATTTCTTTAAAAACTTTACTTACTTTATCACCAGAGTCAATTGATTCTAATGGATCTTTACGTAATCGGTGTCGTAAACATAATGTAATAATTTTTGCTACATCATCAATCGTAACTTTATCACGTCCATTATAGGCTGCATAAGCTTTTGCTGCTCGATTTGTAACAATATCACCGCGTAAACCATCTACATCTAATCGACTACAAACTTCTGAAATTTTAATACGAATATCGTAATCTAATTCAACAGATGGTAAAAGTTCTTGAGCAGCAACAATTTTGTCTCTTAATTCTTGCTGTTGTGAAGCATAATTTTCAATCCATAACATAGGTGTTTGATCAAAAGATGTTCTTTCTTCAACAACTTTAACACGCAAAACTGGATCTTTTACTGTTCGAATCTCGGCATGCATACCAAATCGATCTAATAATTGGGGACGTAATTCTCCTTCTTCAGGGTTTCCTGATCCAACTAAAACAAAACGAGCTGGATGACGTATTGAAATACCTTCTCGTTCCACTGTATTCCAACCAGACGCTGCAGAATCAAGTAAAATATCTACTAAATGATCATCTAGTAAGTTTACTTCATCAACATATAATAAACCACGATTAGCTTTTGCTAATAAACCAGGTTCAAATGCTTTTATACCTTCTGTTAAAGCTTTTTCAATATCAATAGTACCACAAACTCGATCTTCTGTAGCACCTAATGGTAAATCAATCATTGGAATTTTAATTAATTCCGTTTCTACATCTTCACCATTTTGAATCGCTGTTTTAACTTCATTACCCATTAAATCTAAATCAGATTTATGAGAATTGAATGGGTCATCTTTCACTACTTCAATTTCTGGTAGTAGATCTGCAATTGCACGAATTGTTGTTGATTTACCTGTACCGCGATCGCCCATGATCATAACACCACCAATTTTGGGATCAATTACATTTAACTGTAAAGCCAACTTCATTTCTTCTTGACCAACAATTGCTGTAAACGGAAAAATAGGAGAACTAAATTTTTTTAAGTTATCTGTTACCATAAAAATTTTTTAAGTTTTGTTAAAAATTTTAAATATATTTTATTATTCGTAAAGTGTTGAACCTAAACGAACTGCTAAAACACTTGCAAGTAGTGCAATACATAAAGCTGTATAAACTTGAGAATCAGCGATCATAATTATTTTTTAAAAATTAAATAAAGATATATATTATTTGGTTCTAAAGATTGATTTACGTTAAGTTATAACAAAAATATCACAGAATTTTTATTAACTCTATATACCTATAATTGTAGATTAAAATACTAAAAAGCAATCACTATTTTATAAAATTTTTACCAACTTGATTTTGTTACACCTGGCAATAAACATTGATGAGCCATTTCTCGAACAACATGTCGTGATAATCCAAAATCACGGAAAACTCCACGTGGTCGACCCGTTTTCCAGCAACGATTTCTAATTCGAGTTTTTGAACTGTTTCTAGGTAATTTTTGTAATTTTGTCTGAACTTCAAGTTTTAATGAAAAAGTTTCGGCTTGTTGGTATTGTTTTAACAATTTTGCTCGTTTTAATTTATATTTAGTATATAACTTTAAGCGTTTTTTTTCGCGCTCAATCATGCTTTTTTTTGCCATAGTTGTAAATAATTAAATAATAATAAATGTAAATTAATTAATAAATCGAAAATTAATTCAATAAGTTTTATACTATTCTACTTTGTAGAACAAAATAAGTAAAGATATTCAATCAAAGATTTATTAATTAAAATAAAATAAAAAATAATATTATTACTTGATAAAAAAAATAATTTTTTTTAAGTAATTAATTTTTTTTTCTTTGCTTATAATACTATATTGGCTAACTTTTATTTAGTTTAGTTGTAAGAAAGTCAAAAACCATTTTTATTATTGAGGAATGATTTACTATGGCATTACCATGGTATCGTGTTCATACAGTTGTTTTAAATGATCCTGGCCGATTAATTGCTGTTCATATCATGCACACAGGTTTAGTTGCTGGTTGGGCTGGTTCAATGGCCTTATATGAATTAGCAGTTTTCGATCCATCTGATCCTGTATTAAATCCAATGTGGCGTCAAGGTATGTTTGTAATGCCTTTCATGACACGTCTGGGAATTACTGATTCTTGGGGTGGATGGAGTATTACAGGTGAAAGCGTTTCAAATCCAGGTATTTGGAGTTTTGAAGGCGTTGCTTTATCACATATTATTTTATCAGGTATGTGTTTCTTAGCAGCAATCTGGCACTGGGTTTATTGGGATTTAGAATTATTCCGTGATCCACGAACAGGTGAACCTGCATTAGATTTACCAAAAATCTTTGGGATTCATTTATTTTTATCAGGTTTATTATGCTTTGGGTTTGGTGCATTCCACGTAACAGGTTCGTTTGGCCCTGGTATCTGGGTATCAGATGCATATGGTATTACAGGTAAAGTTCAACCAGTAGCACCAGCATGGGGTGCTGATGGATTCAATCCATTTAATCCGGGTGGTATTGCTTCTCATCACATTGCGGCAGGTATTTTTGGTATTTTTGCTGGAATTTTCCATTTAACTGTACGTCCTCCGCAACGTTTATACCGGGCATTACGTATGGGTAACATCGAAACAGTTTTATCTAGTAGTATTTCAGCTGTTTTCTTTGCAGCTTTCGTAACATCAGGTACAATGTGGTACGGTGCTGCAGCAACTCCTATCGAATTATTTGGTCCAACACGTTACCAATGGGATAGTGGTTATTTCCAACAAGAAATTGAACGTCAAGTTGAAGCTTCGGTTAGTGAAGGTTTATCTGAAAGTCAAGCTTGGTCACGTATTCCAGATAAATTAGCATTCTATGACTATATTGGTAATAACCCAGCGAAAGGTGGTTTATTCCGAGCAGGCCCTATGGACAAAGGTGACGGTATTGCTGAAGCATGGTTAGGTCATCCAATTTTCCGTGATAAAGAAGGTCGTGAATTAACAGTTCGTCGTATGCCAGCATTCTTCGAAACATTCCCGGTTATCTTAATTGATAAAGACGGAATTATTCGTGCTGACATTCCATTCCGTCGTGCAGAATCAAAATATAGTATTGAACAAGTAGGTGTTACAGTTGATTTCTATGGTGGTAAGTTAAATGGTCAAACGTTTAAAGATGCTCCAACAGTTAAGAAATTTGCTCGTAAAGCACAATTAGGTGAAGTTTTTGAATTTGATCGTACAAGTTTAGAATCTGATGGTGTATTCAGAAGTAGTCCACGTGGTTGGTACACTTTTGGTCATGCTAACTTTGCTTTATTATTCTTCTTTGGTCATTTATGGCATGGTGGTCGTACGATCTTCCGTGATGTTTTCACAGGTATTGGTGCAGAGGTTACAGAACAAGTGGAATTTGGTGTATTCCAAAAACTTGGTGATAAATCAACTAAAAAACAAGGTGCGGTTTAATCTAAATCAAATCTTTGTTTCTACCTTTTTTTAAATTTAAATAGGATTAAACAATGGAAGCTTTAGTTTACACATTTTTACTTATTGGTACATTAATGGTACTTTTCTTTGCAGTATTCTTCCGAGAAACTCCACGAATTATCAAAAAATAAAACCATAATAAATGGTTTTATTTTTAGTCTTCGTGTTCTTCAAACGGATCACGCAAATTTTGGGCAGCAGGTCCAAAGGCAGTGTATATAGAATATGCAGTAATTCCTAAAAGTAAACTCGATACAAAAATAACAATAATAGTTGCTGTTTCCATGTTATATTATATATTTAAATTAACAGTTTAGTATTATATAACATCTAATAGAAAAATTAATTTATTAAAAAATAAATATTTTTATGGCATTACGTACAAGGTTAGGTGAAATCTTACGCCCATTAAATGCTGAATATGGTAAAGTTGCTCCTGGTTGGGGTACAACACCAATTATGTCACTAGTAATGGGTGCGTTTTTAGTATTTTTATTAATTATTTTACAAATCTACAATTCATCATTAATTATTGAAAATGTAGATGTAGATTGGGCTAACGGGCTTGTATAAATTTTTGAGTTTTTGTACACTTAAAATTATACATTGAAAAAACTAATATAAAATATGATTAATATCTCTAAGATTCTAAAATAGAGATATTAATCAAACAAAACATAAACTAACGAATCTATGGATATTATAAGTCTAGGTTGGGCTGGTTTAATGACAATGTTTACATTTTCATTAGCACTAGTAGTATGGGCTCGAAATGGTTTTTAATACTTTACATTCTTAAAATTTTAAATATATCATGGAATTAATTCTAACAATCTTTCCGTACGCTAGCGCCGAAATTGTAACAGCTGCAGTTACGTGTTTCTTCATGACTTTATTTGGTCTTTCACTAGGATTTGCCTTATTAAAAGTTCAAGGTGAATAGATAAGATTTAATAATAATATAACATATATTATTATTAAATCATTTATCGGGACTGACGAGACTCGAACTCGCAACTTCCGCCGTGACAGGGCGGTGCTCTAACCAATTGAACTACAATCCCAAAAATTTTTAAAATTAATACCTAACGAAGAGTATCATAACAATTTCTTATTTCATTGTCAAATCTTATTTTATTCAAAAGGAGAAACAGGGATTCGAACCCTGGGTACAAATGATTGTACGGTAGATTAGCAATCTACTGCTTTCGACCACTCAGCCATTTCTCCAACTTTTAAATAAATCTAAAATCAGACATAATTAAATTACAAAAGCCATTAATTACTTTGGTTTTAAATACTATTTATTATCGCAGTTAAATGGCTCCGGTTGGATTTGAACCTACGACCTTGGGCTTATGAATCCCCTGCTCTAACCACTGAGCTACGGAGCCTTGCGAATTAAAGTAATTGTACCTTAATTATAACATTACTATATTAAATATTTTATTGTTTTTTCGTTTATTTAAGTTTATTTTATTTAAAAATTATAGTAAAATAAGTTTGATAGATTTATATTGAGGTAAATTTAAGAATCCTCAATATAAAAAATTAAAAGTTAATCTTCAATATCATTTGAAGATATATAAATAAAAAATAAAGCCATACTAAAAGCTGGAAAAACTAATCCAACAATAGGAACTAAAATTGATGGTAAAAAAGCAGCTGCCATAGATTACGTTAAATTTTAAAAGTTTTTAAATTAATAATTATTAATCGCAAAAATTGCTATTATCTATTCTATACTAAAAAATACAATAATAAAACATTAATAAAAATCATAAAATTAATAATTTTTAAAGTAAAATTAATATTATTAAATCGAAGATTTTTCTCATTTCAAGTTTTATATATAAATAAATTTAATAATTATGGAAACTTTATTATTATCACGTTTACCAGAAGCATATATCGTTTTTAGCCCAATTGTTGATGTATTACCTATTATTCCTGTATTTTTCCTATTATTAGCATTTGTATGGCAAGCAGCTATTGGATTTAGATAATTTTAAATATATAATTTTAAAATTATACTTTATAATATCTATTCAATAACATGTGTTATAATAATTTATATAAAAATTCAAAGAATAAATGGTTGAACCTTTATTATCTGGAATCGTTTTAGGTATGATTACCGTTTCAGCTTTCGGTCTTTTTGTTGCGGCTTTTTTACAGTATCGTCGTGGAAACCAATTTGAAATTTAATATCTATTTGAAATTTTACAAACTTTTTAAGTTTGCAGAATTTCAAATGGATAAAAACTATTTGACTAATTTATAAATATATAGTATATCTAATACTAGAGTAAAAGTTAAAAAAATATCTAAAGACAAAATATTGCTGGTGTAGCTCAATGGTAGAGCAACGGATTTGTAATCCGTAGGTTGGGGGTTCAAATCCCTTCACCAGCTTTTAATTATGAAAAACAAAAAAATAATAATTAAGATTCATTATTTTTATTTAGTTCAATTGAACTAAATAAAAATAATGAATCTTAATCAATAGGACGCATTGATAATACAGGTTCATTAGCACGGTTAATACCTTTTTCAAAACCAGCAGCTGCCGCACGAGCACGACCAGAATGCCACCAGTGACCTACTAAGAAGAAGAATCCTAAGAAGAAGTGTGAACAACATAACCATGAACGAGGTGATACATAGTTAACTGAGTTAATTTCTGTTGCAACACCACCTACAGAGTTTAATGATCCTAAAGGAGCATGTGTCATGTATTCTGCAGCACGACGTTCTTGCCACGGTTGAATATCATTCTTAATTTTGTTAATATCTAAACCATTTGGACCACGTAATGGTTCAACCCATGGAGCACGAGAATCCCAGAATCGCATTGTTTCACCACCAAAAATGATTTCACCACTTGGTGAACGCATTAAGTATTTACCTAAACCTGTTGGACCTTGTGCAGATGAAACATTAGCACCTAAACGTTGATCTCGAACTAAGAAAGTAAATGCTTGAGATTGTGAAGCTTCTGGACCTGTTGGGCCATATAATTCACTAGGATAAGCTGTATTATTATACCAAGAGTATAAAGATGCAGTAAAGCCCATAAGTGAAATTGCCGCTAAACTGTAAGATAAATATGCTTCACCTGACCAAACAAAAGCTCGACGAGCCCATGCGAATGGTTTAGTAAAGATATGCCAAACACCACCAACGATACATAAAACACTTACCCAAATGTGACCACCAACAACATCTTCCATATTATTTACAGAAACAACCCAACCGTCACCACCAAATGGAGAACGGAAAACGTAACCAAAAATTACAATTGGATTTAGTGTTGGAGTTGTGATGAAACGAACATCACCACCACCAGGTGCCCAAGTATCATATACACCACCTAAGTACATTGCTTTTACTACTAATAAGAATGAACCAACACCTAATAAGCATAAGTGAATACCTAAAATTGTTGTCATCTTATTTTTATCACGCCAGTCATAACCGAAGAATGGGAATGATTCTTCTAATGTATCTGGACCTAATAAAGAATGGTAAATACCACCAAAACCTAAAACGGCTGATGAAATTAAATGAATAACACCTACAGCAAAGTAAGGTACTGTACTAGTAATTTCACCACCAGGTCCAATACCGTAACCTAATGTAGCTAAATGTTGAATTAAAATGAAACCTTGTTCATATAAAGGTTTTTCTGGTACAAAATGAGAAACTTCAAATAATACCATAGCACCAGCCCAAAATACCATTAAACCTGCATGAGCAACATGTGCACCTAATAATTTACCTGAAACATTGATTAAACGAGCATTTCCACTCCACCAAGCGAAACCTGTCGACTCGATATCACGGCCTGCTATACTACTATTAAAGGGCGTTTCCACGTGGTAATACCTCCTCAGGGAATACAAAGTTTTCATGTGGTTGATCTTGTGCAGCCATCCAAGCACGAATACCTTCGTTTAATAAAATGTTTTTTGTGTAGAATGTTTCAAATTCAGGATCTTCAGCAGCACGTAATTCTTGTGATACAAAATCATATGCACGTAAATTTAATGCTAAACCAACAATACCGATAGCACTTGTCCATAATCCTGTTACAGGTACAAATAACATAAAGAAGTGTAACCAACGTTTGTTAGAGAATGCTACACCAAAAATTTGTGACCAGAAACGGTTTGCTGTTACCATTGAGTATGTTTCTTCTGATTGTGTTGGTGTGAAAGCACGGAATGTATTTGCTGCATCACCATCTTCAAATAATGTATTTTCAACAGTTGCACCGTGAATAGCACATAATAGTGCTCCCCCTAAAATCCCTGCAACACCCATCATATGGAATGGGTTTAATGTCCAATTATGGAAACCTTGTAAGAATAATAAGAAACGGAAGATTGCTGCTACACCAAAACTTGGAGCGAAGAACCAACTTGCTTGACCTAAAGGGTATAGTAAAAATACAGATACGAAAATAGAAATTGGACCTGAGAACGCAATAGCGTTATATGGACGAATACCTACTAAACGTGCAATTTCAAATTGACGTAAACAGAAGCCAATTAAACCAAATGCACCATGTAATGCTACGAATGCCCAAAGACCACCAATTTGACACCAACGTGTAAAATCACCTTGTGCTTCTGGACCCCATAAAAGTAATAGAGAGTGACCCATACTGTTAGCAGGTGTTGATACAGCAGCTGTTAAAAAGTTACAACCTTCTAGATATGAACTAGCTAAACCATGAGTGTACCATGAAGTAACAAAAGTTGTACCCGTTAACCAACCACCTGTTGCTAGATAAGCAGTAGGGAATAATAATAAACCTGACCAACCAACGAAAACGAATCGATCTTTCTTTAACCAATCATCAATAAGATCAAATAAGCCACGTTCTTGGTTTTGCCCAATAGCAATGGTCATATTATAAAAATCCTTTAATTAATTTAAAATTATTGAATAAACTTATAAAAGCGTATTTTATTCAAATCTTTGCAACTATTGATTTACATTATATAGCATTTAATATTAAAATATAAAAAATATTTTAATATTTTCAAAAATAATTGGATATTATTTTAAATTTGTATAAAATAACAAATTAAGAATAAACAAATATATATATATGAATAATTTTTGGACAAATATTCTTCGATATCCAAGATTTTTTGTTAGTAGTTTAGTTGGTCTAATTTTAGTTATATTAACGCCTTTTCGGAATTTATTCAAAATACCTAAATTAAGAATTTTTTTAATATTATCTATTGTCTTAATTTTTGTAGCTCTCTACTTTATACTAGTTACTATGACAGCTTCTTAAAACTCAAATTTATTAATTAATATTGGGCCGAGTTGGATTCGAACCAACGTAGCATAACGCAGCGGATTTACAATCCGCCCCCTTTAACCACTCGGGCACCGACCCTATTACGTCTATATTATCAGATTTGTTTCTAAAACACAATATTAAAAACATTGTTAAAATTAATTTTTAATCATAAGTTGACGTTTGAGAGTTTTTTATATATAATTAGTTAGTAACCAAGTAAATTAGTTACTAATTAGTCTTTGGGTAATTAACTCAGCGGTAGAGTGTCTGCCTTACAAGCAGAAGGTCACAGGTTCAAATCCTGTATTACCCATATTTAGGGCCTATCGTCTAACGGATTAGGACAGAAACCTTCTAAGTTTCCAATGTAGGTTCGATTCCTACTGGGCCTATAAAAAATAAAAGTTGATTGTCGTATGTTTATTAGACAATGATTTATTATTCATAAATTAACGTTATAAATGTCTTGGGTTACTTAAGAAAGCTTATCAAAAATTACTCTATTTGAAAGAATTAATAATATAATTCATATATCTTTGTATTGGGTTGCCTGGGACTCGAACCCAGAACTATTCGGTTAAAAGCCGAGTACTCTACCATTGAGTTAGCAGCCCTAAGAATATTTTAACACAAAATTCTAAACTTATTAATAATATTTTTTAATAAATTTTTATATTAAATAATTTTTTAATGAAAATAATATATTTTCTTTGTTCTTTTTAAAGTAAAATTAGAATTAACATTACAGGTTATTTTATTCTTTAAAATTTCATTAACATTTAAATTAAATAAACAAGGATTTTAAAATGATTAATTGGCAAGTTTTAGGTCAGCTAATTGCTACAGGTGTTATCATGTTATCAGGTCCAGCTGTGATTGTTTTATTAGCATTAAAAAAAGGCAATCTTTAATTCTTTTCTTATCAACAATATAAAAATTAAAAAAATATACTTATGTTAATTACTGCTTTAGTAGCCGTGTTAGTTTTAATCTCATTAGGTTTAGTTGTTACTGTTCCTGTAGCATTAGCTACTCCTGGTGAATGGGAAGCATCAAAAACTACATTTAATCGCGCTTTCCAAATTTGGGTAAGTCTTGTTGTTGTAATTGCAGCCGCTGATGGTATTACATCATCGATTTAGAAATTATAGTTCATCTATAATTTCTAAACTCTTGACACATATCTAAGTTTAATATAATATTATGTTACGAAGAACGTATTAGCTAAGTTAAACTTAGTTATATACGATAGCGGGCATAGCTCAGTGGTAGAGCGCAACCTTGCCAAGGTTGATGTCGCGCGTTCGAATCGCGTTGCCCGCTTCTTTTTAAGCCCCCATCGTCTAGAGGCCTAGGACGGCTCCCTTTCACGGAGCAAACAGGGATTCGAATTCCCTTGGGGGTATTTTTAATTTTAGATATTATTTTTTTGTTAAAGTTTCATTAATTGATTTGGACAGGTTTACAGACTTTTTTTAATATGATAGTATCTTTTTAGCAGCAGATTCACAAATCGGTAGACATTTATTTTAAATTTTGATAATTATATTACAAAACTTTTATGTCCTATTGCTTCGATATTTTCTTTTAAATTTTTAATTTAATAAAAATAGTATAGCTGCGCCAAAAATAACATTAATAAAAAATTTTAATACTTAAGAAAATTAGTTCTTTATTTATATTAACTTAATGCGCAAAGAGAGTGCAAGATGTACTATTTGTTTTATACAATACTCTTACTAATTGAAATTACACAAGAAACTGTATTAAATTGGTTCAATATTGAAGCACCAATTGATCGGAGAATTAACGAATATCGTGATTTATACGGTTTACTGAATACAGAAAATTCATCTTATATTGAAGAATTAAAACAAAATTATCAATCAAATTCAGCTTTTTCTTTAGATACCCTTCGACTAATTATTTCAGGATATTGGGAAAAAGTCCGAGACACCGGGTTAGGATTATCAGAAATTGATGATTTAATTGTTTTAATTATTTTAATTCGTCTTATAATATTAGCTTTTAGATATAATATTTTTACAAGCTTTGTCATTACATCTATTAGTGTAGTTGCAGGTTATCTTTGGTATTCAAGTTTTATATCTACATTATTTGTCTATGAAAACGCATTATATAAAAATGCTTTAACATTTAGATTAGGTGTTGATGCAAATCAAATTAGGCGTATGATGCAAGCAAAAGTGCGAAGTTCCGAATATGAAATACGTTTATCTAATCCTATAGGTGTTTTGGTTTATTCGTTGGGTACTGGATCTCTTTATGAAGGTCATAGAATTGATCCAATTTCAATGATTGTTTCAAATATCCCAAAAAATTTTCCAAAACATGATTGGATAGAAGGGACTTATTATTTATGGTATCGTAAAATTATTCCTACAGCAATGAGAGCAATTCTTGATTTTGTAGATGCTTTTACATCATATGCTATTTATACAGTAATTACTCGAGTTAATAAAAGATATTGTCCATACCTTATACGTTGGCATTGGACGTTAATAATTCTTCTTAAATTCTTTGAACCATATTTTACCTATTTAATTTATCGAATAAATGATTATTCTTTAAATATTGTTTACCCTGCGTTTATAGAAGCACAAGAATATGGTATCAATTTTAGTAGAATTAATTTTGAGTTAACATTTTTGAATTATATATGTTTTACAATTATTATAATTCATTTAACATTTCTGTTATTTGCTATGTTACATGCGTTATGCGGACAATATTTCTATATTCCTTTCATTACAGAAAATGTTGAATTACACATTGGTGAACGTAATAAACTAGACAAATATAGTGGTGGATATACTGCGTGGCAAGATGAAAAATTACGGCCAGGTGCTCAATTCAGACCAAAACTTTGGTATGGCTGGTTTGGTCGAGGAATAAGTAATGATTCCGATATCCTATCTACTATTATTAGATATATTATAAAAATTATAATATTTCCATTTGTTAGTCTTTGGAAATTGATTAAAAAAAATAATTATTAATCAAAATTAAATATTAATAACATTATTTCCTAATGTTATTAATATTTAATTTTGACTATAGAGATGAACCTAAACCTGAATATGCGCCATAGAAAAATAAGCTAAGCATTGTGATTACTGCTAAACCACCTACTAAACCTACAAGCCATAAGGGAATTCGACCTGTATTTGCCATAAAAAAACTCCTGTAATATTAAATATTAATTGAAGAAATAACTTGAGAATAATACTGCTAAAACGAAAATTAATAGAAGTCCCCAGTAAAGAGAAGTTCGGTTTAATTCTACTGCTTGTTTATTTGGATTTGGACCTGTCATGTAATTTACCTCGTCTATATTTGTTTAGTTTATCGTTGAATGAACTGCATAGCAGTAATTCCGCCTAAAAAGAAAACAGTTGGTACTGCTAACCCATGGATTGCTAACCAACGGAAAGTAAAAATCGGATACGCTACAGGCTGATTAATATTTTTTGCCATTTTATCTCCTTAAATTATAAACCTTTAGTTAAATCTTCTAATTCTTGTTTTGCACTGAAACGATCGTTTACTAATGGTACTTGTTGTCTATCTTGAGTAAAGTACTCATTAGGACGTGGTGTTCCAAATACATCATATGCTAAACCAGTACTTACGAATAACCATCCTGATACAAAAAGAGATGGAATTGTAATACTATGAATAATCCAGTAACGTACACTAGTAATAATATCCGAGAATGGACGTTCGCCCGTAGATCCACCAGACATAGTAATATTTACTCCTATAAAAAATGATTGTTGCTCATTCAAAGTATTTTTAAAAAGCGGGCAGGGGGAATCGAACCCCCATCATTAGCTTGGAAGGCTAAGGTTTTACCACTAAACTATGCCCGCATAATATAATTATATAGCTAGGCAAGTAGAAATGCAATAAAATCTTATAAATTTTCTAATTTTAAATCTAGAAATTTAGCTAAATCAGCCGCTTCTTCTTCCAAATCTGAGATTGAAATGGGTTGTTGAACAGGTGTTAATGGAATATTTCTTTCATCTTTTAAACATAAATAAATACTCCGTGTAGGATTCAATCCTTCTGTAATTTTAATACCGATCGCGCGGATATTAGAAAAGGGATAAGTTAATAGTACTTGACGATTTTTACCCGGAAATCCTTTTCGAATAATTTTTACTAAATTTTCTAATTTATTATATTCGTTATATCCACTACCAATATCAAGAATTACAGTAAAACCGATATATATACTAAGACCTAAACTTAAAGTCCCATAAAACATCATTACTAAACCTTGAGGAATAAAAACTAATTCACTTGGGTTAGAAAATGGTAAAAAATTTTTATTAAAATAACTTGAAATTCCAGCTAATAAAAATCCTAACCCACCCAGTAGAAGAAAGATTGTCCAAAAATAATTACTAAATCGTCTAGAGCCTATAATTATATCTTGACGAATTTCTTGTTCCATTTTTAATAATTTTTTAATTAGATCAGTTTAATCGATTTTAAGCCTAAGAATAAACCTGATGTAATTGCAAAACAAAATCCAACTAATAAAAAGTAATCTATAGCAACTGTCATAAAATCTTTACTATTTTGTTAATTTGAAGTTTATAAATTTTTTTTAATATATTAATATATATTATATAGTAATAAAGTAAAAATTTTTGGTTGATAAATTTTTTCCCTAGGTTTATTAATCAATAATATAAACATTTAAAGACTTTTATTATTAACTTCATTAAAATTTAAAATAAATTTATGGCTAATTTTATTAAACCATATAATGATGATCCATTTGTTGGTCATTTAGCAACACCAATTACATCATCGGCTGTGACTCGTGCAATTTTACAAAACTTACCAGCATATCGTTTTGGTTTAACTCCTGTTTTACGAGGTTTAGAAATTGGTTTAGCTCATGGGTATTTTTTAATGGGTCCTTTTGTCAATTTAGGTCCGTTACGTAATTCAGAAATTGGTTTATTAGCAGGTTTCCTTTCAACAATTGGTTTAATTATAATCTTAACGTTAGGTTTAACTATCTATGGGGTAGCAACCTTTGAAGATAGTACTTCAGAATCTACAACAGATTTACAAACTAAAAATGCTTGGAATCAATTTAAAGGTGGATTTTTCGTAGGTGCTTGTGGTAGTGCCGGTTTTGCATTTATTTGTTTATCAAGTATTCCAACCTTTACAATAAGCTAAATATGTAATAACATATTAAATCGGTTACACGTTAACTGATTTAATATATAAAATAATAATTGATATTTTTACAGTCTATCCTTATGAATAATACACCCGTAAATTTGCAAGAAGAGTATGCAAAAACAGAAATAGCGAAAATTTTAAATTTATTAGATGAAGAACTTGTTGGATTAGCTCCTGTTAAATCAAGAATTCGTGAAATTGCTGCATTATTATTAATTGATAAATTGCGTCAAAGTGTTGGTATTACATCAGGACACCCAGGATTACATATGTCATTTACAGGTAGTCCTGGTACTGGTAAAACTGCTGTTGGTTTAAAAATGGCTGATATTTTATATCAATTGGGTTACAGTAAAAAAGGACATCTATTAACTGTAACACGTGATGATTTAGTAGGTCAATATATTGGTCACACAGCACCTAAAACAAAAGAAGTTTTAAAAAAAGCTATGGGTGGTGTTTTATTTATTGATGAAGCTTATTATTTATATAAGCCTGATAATGAACGTGATTATGGATCAGAAGCTATTGAAATTTTATTACAAGTAATGGAAAATCAACGTGATGATTTAGTTGTTATTTTAGCAGGTTACAAAGAACCAATGGATAAATTTTATGAATCAAATCCAGGTTTATCATCTCGAATTGCTAATCATATTGATTTTCCAGATTACAGTGTTGACGAATTATTACAAATTTCGAAATTAATGTTACAAGATCAACAATATCAGTTAACTCCAGATGCTGAAATTGCTTTAGGTCAATATATCGCAAAAAGAAAAGAAAAACCATTATTTGCGAATGCTCGAAGTGTCAAAAATGCTTTAGATCGTGCACGTATGCGTCAAGCAAATCGTATTTTTGATAGTCGAGGTCAAATCTTAACGAAAAAAGAATTAGTTAATTTAGAAGCGCAAGATATTTTACAAAGTACTGTCTTTAATTAAAAATATATAATATGAGTTTACTTATCATCGGTGGAACAGGAACCCTAGGACGACAAATTGTTCTTCAAGCTTTGACTAAAGGTTATCAAGTTCGATGTATGGTTCGAAATTTTCGAAAAGCCAATTTTTTAAAAGAATGGGGTGTTGAATTAGTCTATGGTGATTTAACAAAACCTGAAACAATTCCACCATGTTTAAAAGGAATTACGTCTATTATTGATGCATCCACGAGTCGAGCAGATGACTTAGATTCTTTAAAAACTGTAGACTGGGAAGGAAAGTTATATCTAATCGAAGCAGCAAAAGTTGCTAATATTCAACGTTTTATATTTTTTTCTGCTCAAAATGTTGAACAATTTACAAATATACCATTAATGAAATTGAAGTATCGCATTGAAGAAAAATTAAAGGATTCACAAATTCCTTATACAATTTTCCGATTAACTGGATTTTATCAAGGTTTAATTGAGCAATACGCTATTCCTATTCTTGAAAATTTACCAGTTTGGGTTACAAATGAAAATATGTATGTTTCGTATATGGATACACAAGACATAGCAAAATTCTGTTTACGTGCTTTACAATTACCAAAAACTGAAAATCAGATCTTTTTCTTAAGTGGTTTAAAAGGTTGGGTTTCTTCTGAGATTATTAAATTATGCGAAGAACTTGCAGGTCAATCAGCAAAAGTTCAAAAAATACCATCTTTTTTATTAAAGTTTGCGAGTAATTTCTTTGGGTTTTTTGAATGGGGTCAAAATATTAGTGATAGATTAGCCTTTGTTGAAATTTTAAATATTGAAAATAATTTTTCAAAATCAACTTTCGATTTATATAAATTATTTAAAGTAGATTCATCTGAAATTATTCAATTAGATGATTATTTCTTAGAATATTTTATTAGATTACTAAAACGCTTACGAGATATTAATTTTGAAGATGTTCAAAAACAAAAAAATTTAATATTATAGTAATTAATTTATAGTGAACTACATTAGTTGTATTATTCAAATTTTAGAGATACCAATAGTTGAATCATATGATAATGATATTAAGATGGTTCAATTTAAAGTTCAATTACCATATACACGAAATAAATTACAATCACCAATTATTATCAATTCGGTAATTTGGGGTGATTTAGCATATGATATTGCAAATTATTATCAAGTAAATGATTATGCATTAATTGAAGGTTATTTATCACTACCATTTAATAATCAAAAAAAACACCAAACAATTACAATCAGTATCACTAAACTTTATCCATTTCTATTTACTTTAAAATCAAAAAATTCTAATTAAGTAGTAATAGAAAATTTATTTAATATTTCTAGAATAAAAAAATTCAGATTTATTATATTTTAGTATAATTAATATTATTAAAACTAGTTTCTAGGAAAAATTAAATGTTAACTTTAAAACTTTTAGTATACACAACAATTATCTTCTTTGTTTCATTATTTATTTTTGGATTACTTTCAAGTGATCCATCACGTAACCCAAATCGTAAAGATCTTGAGTAGTCCTCTCTAATAATTTTAAACAAATCTTAAAAAGATTTGTTTAAAATTAAAGTTTTTTATATTACTATATATAGCAACAATTCAACTTTTTTGAAATTTTTTACCAAATTAATAATTTTAGTTTTTTCTGATATGAAACGTTTAAATTTAATTAACTTAATTCTTGCTACATTTTTATTATTCAGCCCTAATATTGCTTCAGCCGATATTGGTGGTTTAACAAAATGTAGTGATTCACCAGCTTTTACAAAACGATTAAATGCTAGTGTTAAAAAATTACAACAACGTATTGGTAAATATGAAGCAGATTCACCACCAGCTTTAGCATTGCAACAACAAATTGATCGTACAGAAGCTCGTTTTGACAAATACAGTCGATCAGAATTATTATGTGGAACTGATGGGCTACCACATTTAGTTGCTGATGGTCGTTGGAGCCATGCTGCAGAATTTATTTTACCAGGTTTTGGTTTTATATATATTTCTGGTTGGATTGGATGGGTTGGTCGTAAGTATGTTCGTGCTGTAAGTACAACTAAAAATCCAGCTGAAAGCGAAATTATAATTAATGTTCCACTAGCATTAAAAATTATGACAACAGGTTATATTTGGCCAATTTCAGCATGGCAAGAATTAATTAGTGGTGATTTAATAGCACCTAAAGACGAAATTACCGTATCTCCTCGCTAAATTATTCACCCTTTATATATTTAGATATAATTATAAATATGGAAAACCTTCAAAAATACTTATCAACAGCTCCGGTTCTTTTAACGATTTGGATGACATTTACTGCAGGATTTATTATTGAAATTAATCGTTTCTTCCCTGATATGTTAGGATTATATTTTTAACTAAAAAATTTTAAAATTTTTACTCTTATTTTCATGGGATTAGAAATCTAATCCAATGAAAATAAGAATAAGTGATATACTAAGCAAATTTACCTGATGTTGAAGCAATTACAAAAGCTGCATATGTTAAAATATAACCGACAGCAAAATGTACTAAACCTACAAGTCTAGCTTGTACAATAGATAATGCTACTGGTTTATCTCTCCAACGTACTAAATTAGCTAATGGTGTACGTTCATGAGCCCAAACTAATGTTTCAATTAATTCTTGCCAATATCCACGCCATGAAATTAAGAACATGAAACCTGTTGCCCAAATTAAATGACCAAATAGGAACATCCAAGCCCATACTGATAAATTATTCATACCAAATGGATTATAACCATTAATTAATGGTGAAGAATTTAACCATAAGTAATCACGTAACCAACCCATAATATAATTTGATGATTCGTCAAATTGACCTGGATTACCACCCCAAATTGTCATATGTTTCCAATGCCAGTAGAACGTTGTCCAACCGATAGTGTTTAACATCCAGAACATTGCTAAATAAAATGCATCCCAAGCTGAGATATCACATGTACCGCCACGACCTGGACCATCACAAGGGAAACTATAACCAAAATCTTTTTTGTCTGGCATTAATTTTGAACCACGTGCATCTAAAGCACCTTTTACTAAAATTAAAGTTGTAACATGTAAACCTAAAGCAATTGCATGATGTACTAAGAAATCACCAGGACCAATTTTTAGGAATAAATCATTTTTACCACTATTAATAGCATCTAACCAACCCGGTAACCATAATTGATTACCTGCTACAGTAGCCGGACTAGTATTAGATGATAATAAAACGTCTAATTGGTAAACAGCTTTACCAGATGCTGCTTGAATAAATTCCGCAAACAATGGTTCAAATAAAATTTGTTTTTCTGGTTGACCAAAAGCTACAACAGTATCATTATGAATATATAAGCCTAATGTATGGAAACCTAAGAATAAAGATGCCCAACTTAAGTGAGAAATAATTGCTTCTTTATGTTCTAACATACGTGCTAAAACATTTCCTTTGTTTAGTTCAGGATCATAATCACGAACAAAGAAAATTGCACCATGTGCAAAAGCCCCAACCATTAGGAAGCCTGCAATATATTGATGATGTGTATATAAAGCTGCTTCTGTTGTAAAATCTTTTGATAAGAATGCGTATGGATTTAATGCATACATGTGTTGTGCAGTTAAAGAAGTAGCTACACCTAAACATGCTAATGCTAAACCTAATTGCATGTGTAAAGAATTAGTAATAGTTTCAAATAAACCAACGTGACCTCTACCTAATTCACCTCCTGGAGGACGGTGAGCATCTAAAATTTCTTTCATATTGTGGCCAATACCGAAGTTTGTACGATACATATGACCAGCAACAATAAATACTACAGCAATAGCTAATTGGTGATGTGCTATATCACTTAACCATAATGCTTGAGATTGTGGATGGAAACCACCTAAGAATGTTAAAATAGCAGTTCCTGCTCCTTCACTTGTCCCATAAACATGATCTGCAGAATCTGGATTTTCTGCATATACCGTCCAGTTACCAGTATAAAATGGAGTTAAACCTGCCGGATGTGGAGGAGTAGTTAGGAAATTATCCCAACCTATATGAACACCACGTGATGCTGGTAAAGCTACGTGAACAAGATGTCCTGTCCATGCTAATGAACTCACACCCATTAAACCAGATAAATGGTGATTTAAGCGTGATTCATTATTTTTAAACCATGATAAACTTGGTCTAAATTTCGGTTGTAAATGTAACCAACCTGCAAATAATAAAGCAGAAGCTAATAATAATAATCCTATTGAACCTTGATATAATTCTTGATTAGTTCTAAATCCAATTGTATACCACCATTGATAAACACCTGAATATGCAATATTTACTGGATATGTGTTACCTTTACTAAATGCTTTTAATGCAGATTCACCAAAATGAGGATCCCAGATTGAATGGGCAATTGGTTTTGTTTTTAATGGATTACTAACCCATTTTTCAAAATTACCTTGCCACGCAACATGAAATAAATTACCAGCTGTCCATAAAAAAATTACTGCTAAATGACCGAAATGTGACGCAAAAATTTTTTGGTATAAATTTTCTTCCGTCATTCCATCATGCGCTTCTAAATCATGGGCAGTAGCAATACCATACCAAATGCGTCGTGTTGCAGGATCTTGTGCAAGGGCTTGGCTAAACTTTGGAAATTTAGTTGCCATAATTATTCGATGCCTTTTCATATAAATATTGATTAAAAATAATTTGTTATTCTTAGCTTTAACTCGTATTTAAAATTTTTTTTATTTTTGCTATTTTTTAATAATTTAAAAAGCTAATTTTAACTGATTGAAATAGCACGTGCTAGGAAGAATGACCAAGTTGTACCAATACCACCTAATAAATAATGAGCTAAACCAACAGCACGACCTTGTGTAATACTTAATGCACGAGGTTGAATTGCAGGTGCGAAGTTTAATTTATTATGTGCCCAAACAATTGATTCAATTAATTCTTGCCAGTAACCACGACCACTGAATAAGAACATTAAACTAAACGCCCAAATGAAATGCGCACCTAAGAAGATTAAACCATAAGCTGATGATGCTGAGCCGTATGATTGAATAACTTGTGAAGCTTGTGACCATAAGAAATCACGTAACCAACCGTTAATGGTAATTGAACTTTGTGCAAAATTTCCACCAGTAATATGAGAAATACTACCATCAGGTGTAACTGTACCCCACACATCTGATTGCATTTTCCAACTGAAGTGGAAAATTACTACAGAAATTGAATTGTACATCCAGAATAATCCTAGGAAGACATGATCCCAACTTGAACTTTGACAAGTACCACCACGTCCTGGACCGTCACAAGGGAAACGGAATCCTAGAGTTGCTTTATCTGGAATTAATTTTGAACTACGTGCGTATAATACACCTTTTAATAAAATTAAAACAGTTACGTGAATTGTAAATGCATGTATATGGTGAACCATAAAATCTGCAGTTCCTAATTTAATAGGCATCATAGCAATTTTACCACCAACTTCAACAACTTCACCACCAAAAGCATAACTTGTTGTTGCTAATGCATTCGGAGCAGTTGTACCCGGTGCTAATAAATGGATATTTTGAATCCATTGTGCAAAAATTGGCTGTAATTGAATTGCTTTATCCGAGAACATATCTTGTGGACGCCCTAATGCACGCATCGTATCATTATGAATGTAGAATCCAAAAGCATGTGTACCTAAAAATATACAAACCCAATTTAAATGTGAAATAATAGCATCACGGTGACGTAATACACGATCTAATAAATTGTTGTAATTATTTGCTGGCGTGTAGTCACGTACCATAAAAATTGCACCATGTGCTGCACCACCAACAACACAGAAACCACCAATCCACATATGATGTGTAAATAATGATAATTGTGTAGCGTAATCTGTAGCAATATACGGATATGGTGGCATTGCATACATATGATGAGCAACAATAATACTTAATGAACCCATCATAGCTAAGTTAATAGCTAATTGTGCATGCCATGAAGTTGTTAAAATTTCATATAAACCTTTATGGCCTTCACCTGTGAATGGTCCTTTATGTGCTTCTAAAATTTCTTTCATGCTATGACCAATACCAAAGTTTGTACGGTACATATGACCAGCAACAATAAATAAAACAGCTAAAGCTAAATGGTGATGTGCAATATCACTTAACCATAAACCACCTGTAATTGGATTTAAACCACCTTTAAATGTTAAAAAGTCAGAATATTCACCCCAATGACCACTGAAAAATGGTGCTAAACCTTTACCAAAGCTTGGGTATAATTGGCTCATTAATTCACGGTTAATTAAAAACTCGTGTGGTAATGGAATTTCTTGTGGTGCAACACCTGCATCTAATAATTTATTAATCGGTAATGCTACGTGAATTTGGTGACCTGACCAAGATAAACAACCTAAACCTAATAAACCAGCTAAATGATGATTCATCATTGATTCAGCATTTTGGAACCATTCTAATTTTGGAGCTGCTTTATGATAGTGGAACCAACCAGCAAATAACATGATAGCTGACATAGCTAAACCACCAATTGCAATCCAATATAATTCTACTTCACTAGTTACTCCTTCGGCACGCCACATTTGGAACCAACCAGATGTAGTTTGAACACCTTGGAAGTTACCTCCAAGATCACCATTTAAAATTTCTTGACCAACAATTGGCCAAACAACTTGTGAACTTTGTTTAATATTAATAGGATCTGTTAACCAAGCAGAGTAGTTTGAAAAGTAAGCTCCATGGAAATGCATACCACTAATCCATAAGAAGATTACAGCTAATTGTCCAAAATGAGCACTAAAAACTTTACGTGATACTTCTTCTAATGAACTTGTTTGACTATCAAAATCGTGAGCATCTGCGTGTAAACTCCAAATCCAAGTAGTTGTTTTTGGACCTTTTGCTAAAGTTCTTGAAAAATGACCTGGTTGTGCCCATTTTTCAAAACTTGTTTCCACAGCGTTCTTTTCAACAAAAACTTGCACATTTTTAGTGCGGTTATCAGTTGAGCTTATTGCCATTGACTTTTCCCCTTGTTGGGAGATGAAAATTTAAGAAACTCTCATAAAAAATAATCTTTTGGAAAATTAATTAATAATTATAGATTTAAATATGAGTTTTCAATTTATTATTATACATTAAATAAGGGTCAAAACTAGAAAATATTATTTTCAAATATTAGTAATTTTCGAAAATATGAAAAGGCTTTTTTTAGGATATTTAAGAATCACACAATACGGTTGTTTTCTGAGTAAAATTATGTTAAATTAACTTTGCGATCTTGAATCAAGATAATTCGGGATATAGCTCAGCTTGGTAGAGCACCTGCTTTGGGAGCAGGGTGTCGTAGGTTCAAATCCTACTATCCCGATTCATTAAAAATAGTTACAAGTTGTTGACATACTTGACGTATAATTTTCGCGACAATATAATAGTATCTGTACCCTTATAAATCTAATTCAAAGAAACTTTTTATGACAATTCGAGAAAGGTTGTTAGAATTACGAGAGGAATTTTTTAACTTTACTGCTTTCAGTTTTCAAAAAGTAGCTGGTATTTTTGGCTTTCCTGACAATCCAGGTATGTTATTAACTCCTTCAAAAAGATATTACTGGAATCCTAAATCATTAGTTGAAAGTTTACCGGTTCGTACCGTGCGTTTTCCTCCGGAGACAAACCCTCAAAATTATATTGAGGTTTTAATAGGTGATTCTCCAAAACCTGAACCGATTCCTAGAATTTTTTATGAAAGTAATACTGATGGATTTTATAGTTTTTATATGGAAAACTATAAAAATATTATTTTTTTACCAAATTGGTTATCGGAATTTCTTCAAGCCCAATGTCATTTTTGTTTAGATATTTCATTTTTAGAAGTTTGTCGAGAAGTTGTTTTTGCTATTTTAGTGACTTATTATTATTTAATTTCATTTCGAATTTTTATTGCATGGTTAATTAGCATCAATCCTTATACTTTCCCCATAGCATATTTCATTGCTTTTGTTGATTGGATTGAAGAATATGCAGCAGGATTAATGCCGGTTGTTGGGGGAATTGGATTAGCCACACCATTATTATTAACACTTGTCGGAAAAGCTGCTGATTCTTTAAATCATTTAGTATTTACCATGCCTTTTTTACCGAGTGAAGGGGTTCCTGGTAAGGCTATTGTGAATGGCGATGTAAAAGATGTTTTAATTTTTAAATATTTACCAATTTTATGGTACAAATATCCTATTCCTAATGAAATAAGAGAATTTTGGTATAGTGAACGGCCGGATATTCTAAAGTATATGCAAGAAGCATATAAAAATGTTGATATACAATTTTTACCTGATCGAATTATAAATCAATCAAATCTGTTAGAAAAGTCCTTCCAACAAATTTCTTTCAATTTAACTCCAATGGAACAAACAGCCTCAAGTATAATGGTAAGTACTGATATGTCTTCGATTCAAAATTCAATTCATTCTTTGCCTCAAGGACTTGAAATTTATTTTCATTTGAATTTGTAAAGTATACATTTATTCTATAAATTAGTATTAATTTAATACTACTTAGTACTACTGTATAGAATAAATGGAGCTTAATTATTTTTTTAATATTTTTAATATTTTTAAGTTATATTATTATTTTTTATCTACTCCTAATTATTAGATATATATTAGTACCTTTATTTGCATCTTTATGGACAAAATTTAACAAAAAAACAAATAAAAAATTCAAGGATATTTAAAGAGAGTTTGATCCTGGCTCAGGATGAACGCTGGCGGTATGCCTTATACATGCAAGTCGTACGAGAGTTTTTAACTCAAGTGGCGGACGGGTGAGTAACACGTAAGAATTTGCCTTTAGGAGGGGGACAACAACTGGAAACGGTTGCTAATACCCCATATGCTTTCGAGTGAAATGGATTTC